>ERZ779627.103-NODE-103-length-24427-cov-6.905178_pt1 | contig 24427 bp, 17 predicted proteins | sample MGYA00514191_ERZ779627 | MGnify/ENA primary metagenome ERZ779627 (study PRJEB29562, sample SAMEA4376705) | mouse gut metagenome | isolation source: Cecum | study: EMG produced TPA metagenomics assembly of the A DSS colitis mouse model was used to assess the... | reverse complement strand
CGCTGGTGATTGTCAGTCTTGGCAATAAGGTGACGCCGACCACCGATGCCAGGCGGCTGGAGCGGATTCTTCTGGAAGGGCTCAGGACCGGAGACCCGGTTGCCCGGCTGGACGCCAGCTCCTACATATTGATGCTGACCGGGGCATCCAAAGAAAACGCGGAGCTGGTTATGGAACGAATTGACCGGGCATTTCACAAAACCTATTCGCATTCTCAGGCCTGTATCTCTTTTCGGGTAGCGTCTTTGGAGGCGGATGCCGTATAGATTGCAGGGAAGCGTACCGCGCGGATTTGGAAAGCGTTTCTTCCGGAGCCGAAATAAGGCTGCCGCATGCCCGCGGCAGCCTCATATTTTGTAAATTTACACGGGTACCAACAACCGTTCACTATGTTCCGCTACGACTTTTTTCAGCAGTTGAACATCCTCATAAACAGTTTCCATCCGGTCCGCGTCTCTTTGGTAACGCTTATATGTATCCAGATAGCACGATTCAATCGTTTTCAGGCGCGGCAGGATCACATTCTCCTGGAATAATTTTATCTGGCGTACTTCGGCTTTCAGCGTCTGTATTTCATGTTTCTGTGTCTGCACGTCTTCTTTTAGCGTCTGTACTTCTGTTTTCAGCGTCTGCACTTCGGCTTTGAGCGTCTGTACTTCAGTTTTGAGCGTTTGCACGTCGGCTTTGAGCGTCTGTACTTCAGTTTTGAGCGTTTGCACGTCGGCTTTAATCGACTGCACTTCAGTCTTCAGCATTTGTATATCATCTTTTATCGGTTGTAAGGCGGATTCCAATTTGGCGTCCAGCATGTTTGACAGTTCAAGCAGAAATTCATTGTTACTCACATTATCACCACCTTTTGTATTTTTAATATCATCTATGTGTTGTCAATGAGCATTGTATCACATCCGGAAGAAAATGTCCATCCAAAAAACTGTTGAATGTTTCCCCAAAATAACCGGCAGGTAACCGCCGCCTGTTAAAGTAATGCCAGAAACAGTCGGAAGCAGGCTTTTGCGGCCGGTCGGCCGCCGGCGGGGAGAGAAAGGAGAACTGCGGTATGATGCTTCGTGAAAAGATGATTCCCTGTCTGAGCCGGGAGGCGGTTGTCACCGTGATCTCCTATCATCAGGGAGTCATGGACGGCTATCTGCAGCATCCAAGGCTGCGGGGGAAAGAACGGATCTGGAGTCTGTCGCAGATGGTCCTGCTGCTGAACAGCCTGCTCGATCTGGAGGACTGTCTCAACAGTCCGCTGCCGCTGGTGCATCCGGACTGCCAGGAGCCGGAGCGGATCGCCCTGTTCCATATCCAGATCCTCTTCCGGGAACATTACACATGGCAGGGCAGGCTGATCTGGAAAGATCGGAATCAGGAGATTGTATTTCACAGCGCCATTGAGCTGATTCAGATGCTGGATGAGCTTCTGGCGGAATAACAGGCAGAACACAACGGGAAAGTTTGATCGGATAGAAGACAGTGGAAGGAGAAGGAGAGAAAAGCCATGAAGAAGAATGGGAGAAAAGGAGTCGCCGGCAGAATCAGAAGAAAGCGCGTGATTGCTCTTGCAATGGCGCTGATGATGCTGCTTTGCAGCGACGCGGTTACAAACGCGGCCGCTGTATCTTCAAATTCCGCTGCTTCCGCGGCGGCGTCCGAAGAGAAGACCTCTGCTGCGGATCGCACGGAAGAGAAAGATGAGAGTCCGGCGGACAATTCCGGACAGGAGCCGTCCGGCGGTTCGGAAGGCGCCGGAGCGGACGATGCCGCACAGGAGGAGCCGGAGGGCGACGCGCACGGTTCCGGACAGACGGGTACGCCGGAGGGCGAAGGGAGCGGTTCCGAACAGACGGATGCGCCGGAGGAGGATGCCGACGGTTCCGGACAGACGGATGCGCCGAAGGAAGACGCCGACGGTTCTGCAGGGGCGGATGCCCCGCAGGAAGATGCCGGGGGTTCCAAGCCGGCTGACATGCTGAAGGACGATATCGGCAGTTCGGATACGGATCGTCCGGAAGAAAATAACGACGGCTCCGTTAAAGAGAACGCACAGACAAAACCGGCGGAACCGGAGAGAGAAGAACTGGTGACGCCGATCAGTCAGGAAGAACTGGAAGAACTGCTGGAAGAGTTCGAGGCGCTGCCGGAGGACGAAGTCGGCGCGATCACCTGGAAGCTGGAGGAAGCCGGGGCTTCCAGCGGCAGAAGGGCCGCGCGCAGGGCGCCCCGGGCGCAGACGCTTCCTTTTCAGCTCACCGTTCAGTACGTGAATCAGCCGGATCCGAATCAGGTGACGATGGAGGACAATTTTAATCTGAAATATCAGATCAGCTTCACTGCGCCGGATACGGATATTGAAACAGGAGACATCCGTATCCGCATTCCTCAGAAACTGTTTGCGGACAGAGACGGCAGTCCGATCCTGACGGATCAGATCGCGGTGCAGCCGGGCGCCCCCGGGGCGGAGGATGACGGCGAGGGCGGCAGTACGGCGTTCAAGTATTATATAGAAGGTTCGGAGACGGACGATCCGGTTCTGGTATTCTACAATTGCCGTACGGTTGAGAAGGGAACGCACTCCATCTGGCAGGTGCTTTATAAAGTGCCGGATATTATGCAGATCGAAGATCAGACGTCGTGGAGCCTCCAGCCGGAATATTCCGTGACTGTCCGGGTCCCGCAGACCGACGACGAAGACAATCCGCAGATCGATGAGGACGGCAGTCCGCTGTATGCGTCTGTGACGGAATACACGACGGAGACGGTCGGGGAAGACGAGGAGGACAGAACACACTGCGACTTCCCCGCGCCCCTGAGCGGGACGGTCGATACGAACGTGCGGCTGACCAGCGTCTCCAAAGAACCCTATTATGAGCCGAACCGACAGTATGCGCCCGGACTCTATACGAGAGCTCAGGTTGCGTACTACGCCGGATACGGCAGCGGGGGCGATCTGCCGGAAACGTTTTCCGGAGAGAAATTCAACGATTACCGTTATGTCGTCTGGGAGGTGACGGCGAAGGGAACAGCCACCCAGCCGTGGAACCTGATCGTCTCCGACCGTCCGGCGGTAGGAACAGGACCGGACGGCACGAAGACGGGGACGCCGGGCATCCTTGTCGGCTACCGCGACAATTCCAGAAGTTCGCTCGGCTATAACGTTCCGATCACGCGTCCGTCCGCCCCGTCCGGGACGGAAGATACGCTGAAGTCCAATTACGGGCTCGGGGAGAACGACAGCCGCGCCTGGGGCAGCCGCTTCTACGCGGTGACCGCGTATCCGAGAGACGCCGCGCCGCAGGAAGAGACGATGCTGTGCAATGAGATCACCGTCACCATGCAGCCGATCGACGAGAAAGGCGAAACCGCGCAGGCGGAGGCGGACGGCGACTGGAGATGCAGGGATTACCGCTGGGATTATGACGGCGACGAGATCACGATCAATAAATATTATTACGACGGAAACAACGAGGCGGGCTATGCCGGCTGGCTGGACGCCTGGCAGAAGGCGAAGGGGGAGGGGAGAGATTACGGAGCGCTTCCGTTCTCCACCACCGCCGTTTTCCGGGGCTATGAGTGGACCCATGCGGTCAACAGCGGCAGCGGCGAGCCGGGAGAGAAGATTGCGGGCCGGACGTACCGGCTCACGGTGACGGACGACGCCATGTACGCCTGGCCGGACGATAAGAACGGCCGGATGCTGACCGCGGCGGATTATTATTTCACGGAAGCGTCCGTGACGCCTTCCCTGTGGGACATCGACATTTTCGAAGATCAGGAGATGGTTCAGGACAGCAGGAAAGGGGAGCTGAAAATCTGGGCCATGTACGGACTCGGCGGAAGCGGCGCCTGGGAAGAAGTTCCGCTGTCGGAACTGACGGTGAAAGGCACCGATTCCGGCCGGCCCGTGTATGCGCTCGGACCCGCGGCTCTGGCGCGCCGGCCGTGGCGCATCAAGGCCGAATATACGGCGGACGGTTACCGAACCGCCTGTACGGTGGATGTGAAAGTCTGCCTGAAGAAGGACTCTCCGGTCATGAACGCGATACTGACGGACGGGATTCGGTCCGTGAAGCTCGAAGATCTCTCCGGCGTTACGGGACAGTATTTCAAGGACGGCAAAGCAGCCGGGGAGCCGGTCTACATGCCGGACGGAACGGGCGGCGGGATTGAGGTCGATAACGAAGGTCTGGCCAATTACGACGGTTATCTGATTGGCGGCAAAAACGAGCTTCAGGAAATGACGCAGAAGCTGTACGGCGGTCTGATCTACCGCGACAACGACAGCAAGAAACTGAACCGTCTGACTCCGCATGCGCATGCCGCCAAGACTTCGGGCAGCATCAACGACTCCGCGGGCGGCCGCGTGGTCGTGGACTATCACCTGACGGCGTACGACGGCTACGAAGTTTACAGCCGGGAAGCCCGCGATTATCTCCAGAGCGTCGATCTGACGCCGGGTCAGAACCATGTCGTCTTCTACGATCTGCTCCCCTACGGGATGATGTTCGATCCCTCCCGTCCGGTGACGGCGGGACGCATCCGGGAGTTGGACGCGAGGCGGAACTATGAGACGCAGTCCGGGCTGTGGGATACCTCGCAGGTCCGGGTCGAGGTCGATCCGGACAGGGACATAAGCACCGATTACAACGGGACCGGCCGTACCCGCATAGCGTTCCATATCTACTATGAAGGCGCGGATCCGACGGTATATACCAACAATATGTGGATCGAAGGCTGGGGCGTGCGCTTCAGCGCCTGGTACGACCGCAAGGACGCGGAGCTGATTCGTAAGGAGACCAATGTCTGCGCCTTTATGCCGGGGGAGGCCGGGAAAGCGCTGATCGGTATCCGGAATCAGGACATTTTCCCCGATAACGGCGGGAAGAATCTGCCGGCTTCCATGAAGGAAGCGCTCAAAGCGGAATACCGTGCGCTCGGCAGCGACATCAACGGCGACGGCGGCGCGGATGTCGGCAGCGGCCTCTATAACGTCATGTATGCCGACGAAGTAACGGACGACGATATCGCGCAGGACGGACAGACCGGCATCACCAAGAAAGTCATCGCGGACGCAGACCGTTTCGGCAGGCCCGCCCGCAGCGCGTCGGTCCCGGCCGGCGGGGGCTACACTTATGAAATCACGGTCGGAAATACCGGCGCCAGCCCGCAGACCGGCCTGGTCGTCTACGACGTCCTCGAATCCGGGGAGACCGAATGGAAAGGAACATTCCGGTCGGTGGACGCCAGCGGCCTGAAGGCGATCGGGATCGCTCCGAAGGTTTACTACAGCAGCAGTACGGAACCGGGAGAACTCGCGGAAACGAATACGAACTGGATATCCGGCACAGGAGAGGACGGTAAGGAGATCCCGGCCGGCCTGGGAGAAGTCCGCGCCGTGGCCGTCGACATGCGCAGAGCGGTTGACGGAACGGAGTTTGCGCTGAAGACGCTGCAGAACGCCGGTTTCCGGATCCATATGAAGGTTCCGGAGGATGCCGCGTCGGGCAGTACGACCGGCAACACCGCTTCCTATCGGGCGGACGGGATGACGCAGGCGCTGTTCAGCAATCCGGCGTCCGTGAAAGTCAGCCCGATGCAGACGCTGACCGTGACCAAACAGTTCGCGTCAAACGTGCCGTCCGCAGTGCGGGACGCGGCCGCCGGCACGCCGTTTGAGTTTCAACTCTACAGGCTGGAGCGGGATGAGAACGGAAAGGAAGTCCGCAGGACACTCGGCGTGCAGCGCTATACCCTCTGGGAGGGAGAGACGCAGAAGGACAGCCGTCTCTACGCGACGGACGGCAGCGGACGCTTCCGGCTGCGCGCGGGTCAGACCGCGAATTTCCAGCTTCCCGACGTGGCGGGCGTCTCGGTCGAAGAGACAAAGCAGATTCTGTGGAAAGAAAATCCGCGGATCGATATTACCGACAATTCCGGCGCGGAGAACGGCCGAAGGGCCGTCACCGTGACGAACGAATACCGGCCGACTGTCTATGTTCAGAAACTTCTTCAGGGAGCGCTGGATACGGAGCAGGGACGGGCGGACACACAGACGGAGTTCACCTTCCTGGTCGAGACAAAAGCGCCCGGAGAGACGGAGTTCACACCGCTTTCGGGCAGGGAATTTTACTATGTGGATTCCGCCGGCCCGGGTATCCCGGGACCGGATCCGAACCACGGAGCGACGCTCGAAGCGTGCCGGGGCATGACCGGAAGCGCGGGGGACGGCGGGGAAAATGCGCTTGCTCCCGGATGCTTCCGACTCAGGCGCGGGGAAGTGGCGGCGCTGTGCTTCGATGCGACCGGCGTCGAGTACCGGATCACCGAGGTGACGGACGCGGACGGAAGAGACGCTTCCGGCAACTGGATCTGCCGGACCAAAGCGCAGACCGGCGTGACCTCGATGAAAGGTTCGGCGGCGTCGTTTACCAACACCTACCGCTGGAAAGAGCTGTACCTGACCAAGAACCTGACGCATCAGGCTCCGGCGGACTGTACGGCAGCGTTTACCTTCCAGATCCAGAGAGCGGAAGTGCAGGAGGACGGGACGGAGCGTCTTGTGCCCCTGTCCGCAGAAGAAAGACAGCGGATCCGCTGGCGGCCGGCGGCTGCGGCGGAGACAGAAGCCTGGACGCCGCTGACCGATGAAGGAACACTCACAAGCGTGTGCGCGGGCCGTACGCTGCGCGTCAGCGGGCTGGAGAGCGGAGTCTCCTACAAAGTGACGGAGCTTCCGGCCGCGGGCGGCGATTTTGTGCAGACCGTGCCGGCGAACGGGGAAGGAATCCTCGTCGCCATGCCGGAGTACGGCAGCCGCAGAGACATCGGCTTCACGAACGATTACCGCTGGCGCGATCTGTCCGTGTCCAAGACGCTGGCTTCGGGGCCGGTGTCGGGCGGGAGCGAAGAACCGTCCTTCCCGATGACGGTCCGCCTGGGAGGGGAACTCCAGAAAAATGTCCCGTATAAGCTGATGAAGCAGGGACGGGAGGTCCCGCTTCCAGAGGGTGTAAGCGAGCGCAGGACGGACGCGCAGACCGGTGAGTTCCGGCTGAAATCCGGCGAGACGGCCGTCTTTGCGAAGGCCGGGAAGGTCGGAGACGCTTATGTGGTGACGGAAGTACATACGGCCGGGGAGGACGAAACCTATCCTCAGCTCTATCCGGCGGGCGGGAAGCCCTTTGCGGACCGTTTCCCGGAGGAGGAACTTCATCTCACCTTCATCAACGGCGCTGCCGGCAGCCTCTATCTGCGCAAGGAATACGTGTACGCGGCGGAAGATACGGCGGCGGCAAAATATCTGGAAGACCTCGGAAACAGGGACTATGAAGAGCAGGAGACGGACGGAGAACGGGATACGGATCAGGCGGAAGAGATGGACGGAAACCGGACGCCGGCGCTGAGAAAGACCAAAGGGGCGGTCAAAGTACAGCTCTTCCTGAACGGGGAACGGTTCACGGAGCCCTGTGAAGTGACTGCCGTCGGCCCGGAGGGAACGGTTTATGCGGACGCATGGCCCAGCCTGCCCGGGGAGGCGCTGGACGATTCCTTCTATCTGCTGGAGCCGGGTTATACGGTGGTCGTGCCGGAGAGCATCCTGCAGAAATACCGGCAGGACGGCGAACTCCGCTACGAACTGAGAGAGGCGGAGGACGACCGGCAGCGGCTGGAGAAATTTTCCTATTCGGAAGGAAAAGGGCTGAGCAGAAAGACCGTCAATGCCGTCATGGAGCTTCGCCAGAAGACTCCGGCGGACGGCGCGGGCGCCTGCGGCAGCGTGGACGAGAATCCGGTGGCAGAGATTGTCAACGAGATCATCGGACATCAGGTAAACTGCGAGCGGCGGAAGCTGATGACCGAGGATTCACAGCCGGTGCCGGAGGGAAAGAAGCTGGTATGGCGTGTGGAGCGTTACAGCGGCAGCGAATGGATTCCGGCGGAGAACATCTCCTATGCGGTTCTGGCGGTGCAGGAGGAGAGCGGACAGATCGTGACCGACGAAAGGGAGGTGCGCACGACCGGCGACGACGGCCGGATCGAACTGTATCGGAAGACGGGCCGCATGCCGGTCGTCGACTTCCTCGATCTGGACAAAAAGACCGGCGGGCTTGCGAGAGGCCTGCAGCAGGCCACAGCTTCAACCGCCGTATACCTCAATCTGGATCAAAACGCCTGGGAGGGCGCGCTGCGGCTTGTGGAGCTTCCGGAGGAGTCGGACCGCGAATGGGGTCTGCTGGCGGGATACTATTATGAAAGAACGCCGATTCAGGACATCGATGGTACAACAGAGGAGATGGTCTATCCCACCGCGGTCTCCGACAATCAGTTCAGGCTGAACGTGGGTGAGTTCAATCGAGAAGAACCGATGGAATACAGCGGATTCGTTAATTCCAACAAGACGCTTCCGGTGGAGATCGCCAAGGAGATGGAGAGCGGTTCCGACGGTACCTTCACGATGCTGCTTGAGCAGGTGCTGCTGCTGAAACAGGGAATTATGATTCCTGATTATAAATGGTAGCTTCAGGGAGTAATCGCCGACGACATCCTCGCCTCCGAGGCGCGCGGGGGTATCCCCTATCAGGTGTATCTGACGGAAGATACACAGGACGGAGCGGCTGCCGGCGAAGCTGCGCAGGAGAGGCAGCCGGTCCGCACCGGAGCTACCGGAGCGAACGGAGAGATTCTCCTTCATGCCGGCGAATACGCGAGACTGGAACTGCCGGAAGGGACGCTGTGGACCGTCCGTGAGCAGGAGCAGGCCGGCTATGAACTGAAGGATCTGCGGCCCGACAGCAGCGGCGGACGCCTCGCAAAGCTGAACGATCAGAAGACGATGCTGATCTATCAGACGCCGAGCCGCCTGCCGGCGGAGCTCCAGGTCGAGATTGTGAAGGATACCGTCTACTATGATCAGATTCAGTGGAAAGAGAATCCGATGGCTCCGGGATACGTTACACCCGCGGTTGATCTGTTGAAGGAGCATATCCGGGTCTACGGGAAATACACGGACGGGACCGTCAAAGAACTGCCGAAAGGTTCGCTGGAGATCACTCAGATGTTCGGCGATCTTGCCGCACAGATCGGGAGGAATGAACCGAAGGAGCTGACATGGCATGTCGGGTGGCTTGATCAGGACGGCAGAGGGACGACGGTAACACTGAATTATCAGCCGGTCCAAAACCTGAAGGCAGAGGTGACAGAGCGGTATGTGCTGGCGGAGGACTTTGTCAGAGGAGTTGACACCTGCAGGTTCGATCCGTTTAAGCGGCCCCATGTGAAGGTGCAGGCCGTGTACGAGGACGGCAGAACCTGTGAGCTGAGGAGCGATCAGGCGGCGGTGCATCAGATGAGCTGCAGATACGGCGGCACAAATAACGACATTCCTCTCGCACCTGATCAATGCGGCGTTCTGTTTGCAGCAGAAAACGACGCGGACCTTACGCTTCAGTTTGCGCCCAGAGGCGTCAGATACCTTGAGGTGCCGGGCGGAGACGATACGGTGACGCTGCGGTATCTGGTGGAAATCACGGAGGAGACGACGCTTACTGCAAGGGATATAAAGTCTAATAACATTTATGACGCAAATGGAAATCGGGTGGACTTTACGGGAACTGCAGTGACGATTCCGTCGCTGATCAGGCGAGGACAGAACGGTTCGCTGTATCGGGTCAAGGCGATTGGAACGGAAGCATTCAAAAATAATACAACGATAGAATCTGTGACAATATTGGGCGGCATAAGGGACATTGAAGTGGAAGCGTTTTATGGCTGTACGTCTTTACAGGAGCTCAGTTTGCCGGAAAGCGTAGAATCGATAAAGATGAGGGCATTTGGGAACTGTAAGGGACTGAAAGAACTTGTGATTCCGAAGAGTGTGTACAACATTGGCATCAGTGCTTTTGCAGGTTCCGGGTTGGAGACAGTTAAGATTCTTCCATATGAGCCGTATCGCAATACTACAGAGTCGAGGATCGGATTGTATTTGGCCGGCGATGTATTTACGGACTGCGAAAAACTGAAAACAGTCATTATTTTAGATGTTGGAAGCTGTAGCAGCGGTAAATTGTTTGGTGGAACGACGAAAGTAAATACTTTGACAGTATTAAAGGCTGATGGAAATATTAAAAACTGGTTCAGCGATTTATCTGAATTGCGGACGCTGACAATATCGGCGCAGGTGACAGGTAAACTTAATAGTCTTTCTCTTAACAAATGTTTTGCTCTTGAAGATTTTACTATTATCGGTTCACCCGCTGATGTGACTATGTGGGGTTCTGCATATGGATGGCCGGGCCACACAATTGCGGATATCGTCTGGCAGGATGAATACACGCCGTAAGACATCAGATAGTAGAAAGGAGGAGCGGTCCCCCGACTTCGGCAAAGCCGGGGGACCTGTAAGAAATGATGAAAAAGAAATACAGAAAACTGCTATCCTTCCTGACCGCTGTCTGCTGTCTGGCGGGGAGTCCGGGAGCGGTGTACGCTTCCGGCGGGGCGGCGCCCCGGGTCGTGTTCGAGAACGAATCCGACGGCCGGTCGGACCTCAATATCGGCAAGGAGGTGGAGAACGCGGAGGGCTGTACGGCCGATGCGGAGGACCGCTTTACCTTTACGCTGACTTTGAGCAGGAACGGCGAGACACTGGAGGAGGAACAGGCCTACGTGCTTTGCGATCTGAGCGGGAAGCCGCTCTCCAACGCGGGCGCGCTCATGACGCAAAGCGGCGGCAGATTTACCCTCAAGGCCGGACAGATGGCGAGATTCCCGGACATTTCGGCGGGAACCGATTATGTAATTCACGAGACGCCCAAGGACGGTTACACGCAGGTCGATCCGGCGGGCGGCGGAGACGAGATCAGCAGCAAGGAGAACCGGACGCAGACCGTGATCTTCCGCAACCTCTACGACCCCGGCGGAAGGGGCGAGGCCCGGCTGGAGATCGAGAAGACATTCGCCTTTCCGAACGGTTACGAGGCGCCGGAGACGCCGGACTTCACCTTCCTGCTCAAGCTGGACGGGAGACCGGCGGCCGGACTTCCCTATCAGATCAGGGACAACGGCACCGGGCAGATCACCGGCAGCGGTACGGCCGGCCCGGACGGCGCGTTCGTCCTCAAGGGCGGGCAGACGGCGGTCTTCGCCGGAAAGGACGCGGCCGGCGTTCCGTACATCGCGGAGGGCGCGGATTATGAGGTACAGGAGATCAGCCTTCCTCCCGGCTGGCGTCTGACCGGCGGCCGGCAGCCGCTGAGAAAGGGCGGCGTCAGCGGAACGACGGTTGAGCGTTTCCATAATTCGCAGGTGTCCTTCGTGGTGACCAAGCGGATGGAGGATTTCAGCACGCCGGACGTGGATTTCCGTTTTGAGCTGCGCCGCGCGGACAGCGCGCTGTGGCAGGGCGCGGACTACTATCTCTACGATGCGCAGAAACGCCCGGTGCCGGCGGGAGACACACCCCCCGCCTCCTGGCTTCATCGCACGGAGGCGGACGGTGTCTTCACCCTGAAGCCCGGTCAGACGGCGGTCTTCGTCGGCATCGAGCCGGGGACCGGCTACAGCGTGAGCGAGATCGCGGACCCGCGCTACGTTCAGGTGCAGCCGCCGGAGACCGGGGGCTATACCGGGCAGGAGGTGGCGGACTCCTTCCGTACGCTGCCGTTCGTCAATCAGGAGACGCAGTACAGCCGTCTGCTCACCGTGACGAAGAACGTCGTCAACCAGAAAGGCGACGCTTCGGACACCGAAGGCGGGGACCGGTTCCATTTTATCCTCAAGGATGCGGACGGGAATCCCGTCGAGCATGCGCTCTACCGCATTCTGGTGGGCGGTTCGGAGAGGACCTGCTACACAGGCCCTTCCGCGGAACCTGTCCCGGACGGTGACGGTCAGGATGTACTCCGGCCCGGCGAACTGATTCTCAAGGCCAATGAGACCGCGCGCTTCGAGAATCTGCCCGCGGGCATCTGGCAGGTACAGGAGATTGATCTGCCTGCGGGTTACGGGCTGTCTGCGGAGGACGGTTCTTCCGGCGGCGCGGGCCGTTCGGACGCGGCTTTGACCACCGCCGATACGCGCACCGCCGTGCTGGAGGAGCAGGGGCACGCCGCGCTCACGTTCACGAACCGCTACTGGTCCGACCGGGCCGACCTGCAGCTTGTCAAGGTCAACCCCTCGGGCGGGCCGTTGGCAGACGCCTCGTTCCGTCTCTGGCGGGCGCAGACCGACGCGGAAGGAGAGGAGACGCGGACAGAGGCCGCTGCCGGCACGACCGACAGCGAAGGAATCCTGACCTTCGGCACGCCGATCGGCGCGGGGACGTGGTATGTGGAGGAGACAGGGGCTCCGCTCGGCTATCAGGTCATGGAAGGACTGATAAAGATCACAGTGGAGGAGAGAGCCGGCGAACCGCCGGAAGTGACCGTGTACGACGCGAAAGGGACCGCGCTTGTAAAGGACGCGGATTTCGCGGAAGACCGTCCGGTGAAATACGCGCTGCGTCAGCAGGCGCACGCCAGAGACTGTCTGGCGCTGACGGTCCGCGACGAATACCTCTACGACCTCCCCAAGACCGGCGGAAGCGGAACCGTTCCGTATACGCCGGTGGGAATGTTCCTGATGGCGTCGGCGGCGTATCTGTACATAAGAAGGCGCAGGACGGCGGCGCTCCCTGTACCGCAGAAAGCAACCGGAAACCATGTCCGCTGATGCCGGACATCGCCGCAGACCCGCCCGCCGGATACCGTCCGGCGAAGCGCCTCCGCGGCAAATAACGGGCACAGCCCGCAAAAGAAAGGAAAGAAAGATGAAAAAGATCAAGAAGTTATTGGCAATGCTTCTGGCAATGACGATGGTGCTCGGCATGAGCGCGACGGTGTTTGCAGAAGGACTTTCAGCAACGATTCACGTCAACGGAACGGGTGCAAACGCAAAATTTGCATTTGTGCAGATCATTAAACCGGCGCCGGGAACCGCGACCGGCTGGCAGTTTACAGAGGGTTATGCGGCGCATTTTAAAAATGCCAATGCGTTCGGCGATGTAGATGAGCAGACCATTCTTGCCGATATGGTCAAATTTAAAGCAGGAACGCTTGGGACGGCTACGGCTGACTTTACAACAAAGTACGCGCAGGCGCTTCAGAATATCTTTGACAGCATCACGACCGTAAACGAGAACAATGATAAGATCGTCAACGGCGCAGACGCTGCGGGCGTGTATTTTATCAAAATTACGGAAACAACCGGAGAAGGAGAGAACGAGACTGCGGTTGCTTACAAACCGGTTACCGCGTATGTAAGTTTCGGCACTTATTCGGGTGCTCCCACCTCGCTGACCGTCGACCCGGTGTACGCGAAAAAGGGGGATATCACGGTAAATAAGACAGACAACGACGAGGATAAGATTGTGGCAGTCGGAGATACGGTACAGTTTACGATCGAGACAACCGTTCCCGCAGTTGCGGCCAACCTGATCGACAAAGGATATAAGATCACCGATACCATCACGGGTGCGAAGTATAGCGGAAATGCGGTGGCGACGCTCGAAGGCACAACTGAGCCGGTTAAGACACAGGCGCTTGATGCGGATGCATCTTCTTTTGTGATGGATCTTTCGGACCTGATTGACAATGCGAACTCCAACGCAGGCAAGAAGCTTACGATTGTCTACAGCGCAACGATTACCGCGGTAGACTCTGTCACGAATAAGGCGAAAGCCGGACACACCGATGACGACGACGCATACGGTACGGAGGTAACGGATACGCTGTACACCGGCGGAATCGAGATCAATAAATATGCGGCCAGGCCGGAAAATGCCGGTGAAGATTATCAGGAAGTACCGTTATCCGGGGCCAAGTTCAACGTCTATCTCAAAGGCGAAGGTACAGCAAGAAGCCTTGTGACCTTCAAGACAGACAAAGACAGCGCGGGAGCTTATGTAAGCAACGGCGACAATGGTCTCAAGGCAGCTCCGACCGACGCGGAGAAGACGGCAAATGTCGTAGTGAGCGGCACGGACGGCAAGATCAAGGTTACGGGTCTCAAGGCGGGCACTTATATCTTCAAAGAGGTCGAAGCTCCGCAGGGATACCATATCGGGGAGCAGGATGAGACGGAAGTAGCGCTTGTCCTCGGAGCAGAGAATGCGGATAATAAAGGAACGACAGAAGCACCGGTTTGGGTCGCGAAGCAGGATATCAGCAAGACGCAGACCATTTACAACTCGCAGTTATCCTCCCTGCCCTCCACCGGCGGCATCGGCACCACGATCTTCACGATCGGCGGATGCGCGCTGATGATTCTCGCGGCCGGCCTGTATTTCGCAAGCCGCAGAAGAACCGCAAAATAAAAAACACGTTTTGGCGTCTGCCGGTTTCGGCCGGCGGACGTCACCCGAACGGCGATACGGCCCCGTCGGTCCGTAAGCCGTCCGCAGATTTCACAGCGACAAGGAGAGCCCGGATGAAGAAAAAAGCGATCTTACTCATATTTCCCCTTTTGTTTTTAGCCGGTCTGTCCTTGCTGCTGTATCCGCTCACAGCCAACGAATGGAACAATTACCGGCAGCAGCGTCTCATCTCCTCTTATGACCAGGCCGTCGCGCAGCAGGAAGCCGACGGGACTCTGGATTACGGGGAGGAATGGGAGAGAGCCAGAAGCTACAACGAGGAACTGCTCCCTTATATCCTCCCCGACTCCTTCGCGGCGGCGCAGATCGCGGAGGAGGATGACGAGGAATATCTCTCCTGCCTGAATCTGGCGGGAAACGGGATGATGGGCTACGTCCATATCCCCAAGATCAATATCCGCATCCCGATCTTCCACACCACCGCCGAAGACGTGCTCCAGACGGCGGCGGGCCATCTGGAGGGCAGTTCCCTTCCGGTTGGCGGGGAAGGGACGCATACCGTGATTTCCGCTCACCGCGGCCTGCCGAGCGCGGCGCTCTTTACCGATCTGGACCGGCTGGAGGAGGGCGATTATTTCTTATTTCACATACTGGATGAAGACCTCTGCTATCAGGTCGATCAGGTGTCTGTGGTGGAGCCGAGCGATACCCGGGATCTGACGGCGGCGGACGATCTGGATCTGGCGACGCTTCTGACCTGTACGCCGTACGGCGTGAACAGCCATCGGCTGCTGGTCCGGGGACACCGGGTTCCCTACGAGGAGGCGGAAGACGAAGCCGTGGCGGCGTCGGCCTTTGCAGGTCCCAGCCTGCATACCAATTATCTGCTGTGGGTTGTGGTCGGGCTTCTGATCACCGGAGGCTTTATCCTGCTCCTGTATCTGTATGACCGAAGAAGCAGGCGGCCCGGGGGTGAGGCGTAGTGTCAGGGAATTTACGAAAAACAACATCCGGCCGGGCGGCAGCCAATGTCCTTTTCGGCGTGCTGTTCCTTGCGGGGTTCGCGGTTCTCGTCTATCCGACGGTGGCCGACCAGTGGAACACCTGGCGGCAGCAGAGGCTGATCGCTTCCTATGTGGATACGATGGAGGAACTGGAGCCGGAGGACTATACGCGGGAATGGGAGTCGGCGGAAGCGTTCAACGATTCCTTCCGGGAAAATAATCTGTCCGGGGACGCATTCGGAGAGGACGGTACGGAACTTGCGGACACGGAGTACTGGAAAGTGCTCAATCCGGCCGGCAACGGGGTGATGGGATATCTCTCGATCCCGAAGATCAATATCCGTCTGGCGATCTACCACGGGACGGCGGAGGATGTGCTGCAGACCGGAGTCGGACATCTGAACGGTACGAAGCTGCCCATCGGCGGTGAGAGCACGCACAGCGTGCTGGCTGCCCACCGGGGGCTTCCGAGCGCCAGATTGTTCACCGATATTGACCAGATGAATCGGGGCGACCGTTTTTATATTTATATTCTGGATGAGATTCTGGCCTATGAGGTGGACCAGATTCTGCCCATGATAGACAAGGACGATATGCCGGCGCTTACCGAGGCGCTGCGGATGAGGGAAGGAGAGGATCAGGTGACGCTCTTCACCTGTACGCCGTACGGCGTGAACAGCCATCGGCTGCTGGTGCGGGGAACGAGAGTGCCCTACGAGGGAGAGGAGGAGGCGTCCACACCGGTCGGCACGATGCTGCGGGCCGTGCAGAATTACTATATGCTGTACCTGATCTTAGGGTTGTCGGCGACGCTGCTGGCGATCCTGTTCCTGAGATTCCTGTTCCGAACAAAAAATATAAAATGATGGTATCTGTTGGGAGATGCTCCGGGCGGATACGGAACTTAAATAGGAGGATGAAGATGAAGAGAAGAAGCAGAGTGCCTGCGCTGGCGGCGGCTTTTGTCCTGCTGGCGTTGACGGCGCGGCCGGATGCGGCGTACGGCGCGGCCGGAATTGACACGGAACGTACGGACTGCTCGATGCGGTTCGATCTGAGCGGCAATTACCAGACGGGAGCGGCGCAGGAGACGCCGGACGGAGGGGAGAGGCCGTTGCCGGAGGATGCGGAGTACGTCCGCACGGACGGCTATGAAGAGCTGCAGGATTGTTCGCTGACTGTGGAGCTTTACAAGGCGGCGGATGTGGACGCCGGCGGCCGCTATCAGGAGCCAAAAAGCGGGGATCAGACCCTCTATCAGGCGCTGAAAGCGAAGCTGGAGGCAGTGAATGCGGATACGAAAGCTGCCGAGTGGCTGGAGATGGCCCGGACGGCAGAGGAAAAGACCGCGGGGCTTGCGCTTCCTGCCGTGCGGACGGCAGAGATCAGCGCGTCGAACGCGGTCGTGGACGGCCTGTCCACCGGATTGTATCTGGTCTCGATTCGGGAGGTGACAACGGAGGAGTCGGTCTACACGTTCACCCCGTATCTGGTATCGCTGCCCGGTTACGAGCGCAGCGGCGGGGAGGAGAGCTGGAACTATACGGACGTGGAAGTCGGTCTCAAGGCGGGCCGGGAACCGCGTTACGCGAAGCTCGCGATCGAGAAGACTCTGAAGACCTGGAACGAATCGGCGGGAGGCGCTTCCTTTGTCTTTCATGTGAAGGCGGAGAAGGATCGGGAGACGGTATACAACAACGTCCTGTCGCTGCTCTTTACGGACGCCGGGACGAGGAGGCTGGAGATTGGCGGGAAGATCCCGGCGGGGTCGTCCGTGACCGTGACGGAGGTCTACAGCGGGGCGGGTTATGTTCCGGTCTCCGCGAAGGTGCAGACCATTGAAAGGGTGTCCGCGTACGACGGAACGGATCCGCAGAGCGTATCGGTTGTCCGCTTCGTCAATGATTATGACGGGCGGAGCCTGAGCACCGGAACGAGCGTCGTCAATCATTTCACTTATTCGGTGTCCGGAACCGAAGGAGATGCGGACGCGCAGGAGAGCTGGGACTGGAAACCGCTCGCGGATTCCGCGGTTCAGGCCGCAGGAGGAGAACAGTGATGAAGAGAAAGCAGAATCTGGGGATTGCGGGTCTGGCGGGAGCGGCGTTTGTGCTGACTGTCTCGGCAGCAGCCGGCCGGACCATGGCGTATTTTACGACCAATGTGACCGCCGTCGGCAAAGGGCAGATTCATCTGGCGCCCGGAACCGCCGAAATCCGGGAAGAAGAGGTCGTCGAGTGGCGGAAGCATATCACGGTGACCAATACCGGGGAGCGGGACTGCTATGTACGGCTGCGGGTATTTGCCGGCGAGCAGGAGCGTCTGACGTATATTCCGGGCGCGAAATGGAAGAAAGGGACGGCGGCGGACGAGTACGGCAGCGCCTTTTACTATTATCAGGAAATACTGCCCGCGGGGAGCACGACGGAGGAATTTCAGGTACAGATCAGCCATGAGGGACTGACGAACGATCTGGATATCATCGTCGTGCAGGAGTGTACGCCGGCCGATCTGTATGAGCCGGGCATGGATCCGGAGCAGGCGGAGTGGACGGCAAAGACGGAGACGGTGCGGACGATTTCAGGAAATGATGGGGAGGCGGACGGAGCATGAGGAAGAAGAGAAAGCTGTGGGCGAAGCCGGCGCTTCTGTTTCCGCTCTCGGCGGTTCTGCTGCTGATGAGTACGGTGGGCAGTACCCGGGCGGCGCTCACGTATTACAGCGACAATTACGGCGTACAGGTGGAGGTCGCCGGCATCGGCGTGACCCTTCTGGAGAACGGAGACCGTCCGGTGACAGACGGAGCGCTCCTGACCGGCATGACGGGGGAAGGGGAGAATCTGGTGCTGGGAAAGGAATACGAAGAGGAACTGAGTGTCCGCAACAGCGGAGAGATTGATACTTATGTGCGGGTGATTCTCTGGAAGAGCTGGAAGGATGCGCAGGGAAAGAAAGATACGGCACTTTCGCCGGAGCTGATTGATCTCAGGCTGAATTTAAGCGCCGGCGGCTGGGTGATCGATCCGGCGGCTTCCACGAAGGAGCGGACGGTGCTGTATTATAAGAAGCCTCTGGCCGGCGACCCGCAGGGAGACGGTAGCGGCGGCATCACGCCGGCGCTCTGCAGTGCGATTCGGATCGACCCGTCGCTGCGCAGCAGTGTGAAGAAGACCGTCCTTCGCACGGATAAAGACGGCAATCAGACGGTGCGTACGGAGTATGAATATGACGGTTATTCTTTCGAGGTAAAGGCGGAGGTGGATGCGGTGCAGGCGCGCAGCGCAGCCGACGCAGTCAGAAGCGCCTGGGGCGTGGAGGTGCAGATCGCCGCGGACGGGATGCTGAGCCTTGCTTCGGGCGAGAGCACGGTTCCGCCGGAAAATCCGTAGGCAAGAGCTGCCGGTGGAAAGAGAAGACAACAAAAGAGAAGGCTCCGGGCGGCGGGCGGCCTTTTGCCTGCGGGCGGCCGGTACGGTTCTGCTGATCGCGCTGGTGGCATTCTGCCTTCCGCTTACGGTTCCCAGACTGTTCGGCTGTCATATTTACGCGGTCGTCAGCGGCAGTATGGAGCCGGCGATTCCGACCGGAAGCCTGGTCTATATCGGGGAGTCCGCGCCGGAGGATGTGGAGGAAGGGGCGGTCATCGCTTTCTACGGCGTCCGTGATCAGGCCTCCATTATCACCCATCGGGTGACGGAGAACCGCAGGCTGATGGGCGAGTTTATCACGAAAGGCGATGCGAACCGGACAGAAGACCCCAATCCGGTCCCCTATGACCAGTATATCGGCAGGGTGGTGCGCTGCATTCCGGGCGCGGGGTCTGCGGCGGAGGCTTTCACAAGCCGTGCCGGGAAGCTAACGGCGGGAGCGCTGATCGCGGCAGCGGTATTTTTGCAGGCGCTGGCGGCGCTGCTGGAGCGCAGATCGGGATAAAAGCGGAACTGAAAAAGCGCGGCCGCGGATCCTTTGACGGGGCGGATACTTCAAGTAAGAGGTGGAGAGATGAAGAAAAAAAGATATGGCTGTCTTTTGCTGGCGGCAGGTCTGCTGATGAGCAGCGCGGTTACGGTGCGGGCGGATGATTATAAAGGAAAGGACGGCTGGAAGGCGGAATTTACCGGCAGGGAAATCCGCAGTAATTTTACCTCCCAGACGTTCGCGGACGAGGTGGCCGATCTGCTGCCGGGAGACAGTATCGAGATCCGCATTGCCGTGAAGAACGGCTCTGACCGCGGCGCGAACTGGTATATGAGCAATGAGACGGTGCGGAGTCTGGAGGACAGCAGTCCGGCCAGCGGCGGCGCCTATACCTACGAGCTGACTTATGAGAAAAAGGGGAGCGCGAAGACGATCTACAGCAGCAGAAGCGTGGGGACGGGCGAAGGGCTTCACGAGGTGTCGGACAGTCTGGAGCGGTTCTTCTATCTGGATAATCTGTCCAAAGGAAGCCAGGGGTATATTACGCTGAAGGTGGCACTGGACGGCGAGACGCAGGGCAATACGTATCAGAACACGCTGGCGAGACTGCAGATGAATTTTGCGGTCGAGGGGACCGCGGACGGAGGAAGCGGCAGCGGAGGCGGAAACAGAGGCGGGGACGGAGAACCGGCGGGGACGCCGGGTTCGATGGTCTATTCGCCGGGGGCGGTGCAGACCGGCGATCCGGGTGGTCTGGTGCTGTGGTCCGCGGCGGCGCTGGCCTGCGGCCTGCTGCTGATGCTTTTCGGAATCAGACGCCGGAGAAGAAACAGGGGAGGGCATGAGGATGAGTAAGTACCGGAAATTGTTAACAGCACTGCTTGTGTTCTGCATGGTCTTTCCGCTTTGCGTTTTGAAAAGTCAGGCGGCGGAGCAGGCCGGGCCGTATACGTATACCATTCGTTTCTACGCGGGAAATCAGGGAACCTTCGCGGGAACAGGCGGCGTCCGCGTGCTCGATGAACAGGGGATACCGGCCGGCGGCACGGCGCCGGTGCTGGAGCAGAATGGGACGGTTCTCACAGTCAGCGGCCTGAAAGCCGGATACCGGGTGAATTTTCCGGAGATTCAGGACGGCGCGGTGAAGCTGCGGACGGACAGCCGCTATTATGTGCGGGGGCTGCGGCGCAGCGGATATGACAACGATACGGTGGACGCGCCGTCCTTTCTGGTGGAGCAGGATCAGGATTATGTGGTTGCCTACGGCGTCGTCGGCGATCAGGTGTCGTATGTCGTCCACTACCGGGATACGGACGGCAATCGTCTGGCGCCCAGCCGCACGTATCAGGGAAACGTCGGCGACCGGCCGGTGGTAGCGTTTCTGTATATCGAGGGCTACCGGCCCCAGGCTTACAATCTGACCCGCACGCTGTCCAAAAACGAGGCGGAGAATGTCTTTACGTTCGTATATGAGCGTACCGGCGGAAGCGGCGGCGGTGGAGGAACCGGTGGCGGCGCGGGCGAAGAGCAGCCGCCGGCGGGCGCTCCGGAACCGGGGGCAGCCCAGCCTGCCGCTCCGGCGCCCGTTCCGGCAGCGGCCCCTGCCGGCGGAGCACCGGCGGGCGGAGGCGCCGCTGCTGCGGGCGGAGACGCCGGAGAAGCGGGCGTACAGCCGGGCGTGGAGGCGCCGGATGAGGAGGTCCCGCGTGAGGAAGAGCCGGATGAGGTCCGGCGGCTGGACGAGGATGAGAAGGTACCGCTGATCGACACGATCCAGAACCTGCCGGAGAACGGGACGGCCCGGATACTCGGCGCCTCGGCGCTCGGAATTGCCGCGGCCGCAGCCCTTCTGCTGCTGATCTTCTTCTGGCAGAAGCAGCGCAGAGAGCATGCTTCGAACCGGGATTCCGGCGAATCGTAAACATAACGCAGGACAGAGAAAAGGACAGCGTCTGCCTATAAGCCGAATGCGGCGGAAAGGGCGGACGGGGTCCTTTTTTGTATGGCTGCAGGCGTTTTTTGTCGGAATCCGGATTGTATTTCCGTATTTCTGCTGTTATACTGTAAGATACAGATAAGACGGACAGTATTTCGACAGGAAGGTGACTGCAGTGGAGTTTGAAAAAGCATTGGCAATACAACAGGCAAAGATCCGAACCGTGTTTGATCTGGCTGCATTCTGCTATGATTATCTGGCGAAACATGTCGGGAGTCAGGAAATGTTTGTCGGAAAATACATTATGAAAAACGAGAATGCGGATATGGTTAATCCCAATCTGAAGAAACTGGAGCGCTTCAGCAGATGGGCGGAGCAGAAGATGTGGAAGCGGAAAGAGTCCGGAATACTTTTTTCAGAATGGATAGCGAAGCTGCGGGCGCGTTTGAATAATTTTACTTTAGAGGAATACGGAGATCCTTTTTTGAATGAGGCTGCAGTTCCTTTTTTTATCCTGCAGGCCGTCGACCGGTATGTACTGGAAATGCGCGGGCAGTGTCTGGACAGTTCCCCTTTGAATAAAGAATATTGCGACGGTTCCTGCGTGTATCTGAATATAGAGGACAGCATGCTGGATGAAGCGGCGTCTGACAACCGCTTTTCGGATGTGATTCATTGTCTTGATGTGCGCAGTCAGTTGGAAAATCTGATTATTCTGGAAAAGAGGGAGCTGCCGGAAGGAGTGGGGGTTCCCAGGGTTGTAAAATTATGGATTGCGGAGTCTGACAAAAAGAGGCGGAAGCTGATTGCGGGAAAAGAACTCCGCATAGCCGTGATTCCTTTTGGAAAACATAAGATGGTGGAATTTCCGGTCAGCGTCGGCGCTTTTTTCCGTGTCCGGTATGAAGAGCCGCATCTGGATACAGGGGTCGACCGCGCGTTAAAGCTGCTTGACCAGGCGATAGACAGAAAAGCGAACATCATTCTGTTTCCGGAATTTATATGCAATCGGGAAATGCAGGATGCGGTGCGGCGGCATCTGCAGGAAATCAGCCGGGATATGCCGTCGAGGGCGGGACAGCTTCTTCTTGTGGTTGCGGGAAGCGGATGGACTGCAGATGACAACAATGTTGCCGAGATTTTCAGCTATGACGGACAGTTGCTCGGAAAACAGTACAAGTTTTCAAGATTTGCCAGTCAGAAGCAGGCGGGAAAGGAACTGATTGAAGGGCTGAGCGCCCCGGGAAAAGAGACTACGCTCATTGAGATCGAAGGAATCGGGAAGATTTTAACGGGAATCTGCAGGGATGTGTCAGAGAGGTCTTATACAAAGATGCTTGCCGCAGTGTTCCGTTCGCAGCTTCTCCTGACACCGGCCTGGAGTCCGTCTGTCAATATGGGCTTCAAGGAACAGTTTCGTGAGATTACCGCAGAGAACCACAGAACCTGTTCGGTACTCTGCAACTGCTGTGAGGCAATACACAGCGATGAGATATTTAAAACAGATACCGGTATGGTAGTTACTCCATATAAAGAAGGTTCCGTGGTGATCGGAAAAGAGTGTATGCTTAAACGGACTGCGGAGTGCGCGGAACAATGCAGGGACGGCGGCTGTATCTTTGCGGTTCATATAGATTTTCATACAAACGCCGTAAAAAACGGGGATATGGCAGGCTGGAAAAAATATATTTATTGATCTGCATACTTGCATTTCGGGAAAATCACACATATAATGGAATAAACACTTTATAAACTGTTTAGAGGTGTGCTGCATGGGAAGAAAGAGATTAAGCAACATTTGTAAGGAAATACTGGGTAACTTGCAGGACAAAAGGAGACCGGACGAGGAACAGACGGCGATTCTGTTCGACGGAATTGTGGATTGTATTATGGAGGAGGACAGGGAGCTGACCGCCGACTGCCGGCGCGTCTCCGATCTGCTGAAACGAATGCGGCAATATAAGGATTTTGACGGGCTGTCGGCAGAAGACGTGTTTTCACTGGGAGGAATCTGGGGAAGCATCCGGGTATCGGAACTGTATTTTGAGAGGCGGAATTATCTGGTGGAAACGGACAGGCTGTGTGAGGTTCATAGGAGGAATTACCGGTTCTTCAAAGAGATTCATACAAATCCCGGTATCTGCCATAAGGACCTGGCCGCAAAGGTGCGGCAAAGTCCGTCGCAGTTGTCGCAGTTTGTTTCCCGTTTGACCAGAGACGATCTGATATCCTGCAGCCGCGTGGGACGGGAGAAGCATTATTATCTTCGGAAGCGGGGAGAACAGATCTATAAAGTGCTGGAGAAAGAGAGAAAGCATTCGGCTGTGCAGAAGGCGGGAGGTTTGCATCCGGCTTTGCCTCAGAGAATCTATGGCCCCAGAGAGGCGGCGGATAATAATCTTTTCTACAGCGGACAGATGCAGGTGCTGACGGCAGCGCCTGTGCCCTGCAACTGCTATGCTGAAATTGTGGGGAATGGGGAAACGGCTGCCAATGTGAGTGCGGTGATCAGAAGAGGAGGAAACGGAACATTATGTCAACCAATAGCATTACAGGAGAAGAATATGTCAAACAGCTTTTGAATTACCTCAGAAAGCATACAGGCTCTAAAGCGGATATAGCGGCGTGGGTCTACAGACTGATTCAGCGGACAGAGAATAAAGAGGCAGCTTTTCGGTATTTTCTGGAGAATGCGGACAGAATCGGTTCCTCCAGGGAGAAAGAGGCGGAAGTCTGTTTTACGGCGTCGGAGCTGCAGAAGCTGGCAATGAACTGCGGTCAGATGGTCTCCGGAATCCTGGACAATCTTGTCGGCCGGAATCCGGATGCAGAGACATTCTATGCGGAATTGTGGCGGCGGGGAATCGAGTCGGATACGAACTTTGCGGATGAAAAAGAGAAGATCTACGCACTGTTCTGCTTTTGGAGCGACGGCAGAACGCCGTATTTCCAGTTGGAAAAGGGACTGTATATGTCGGAGGAAGACTATGCGGAGACGATAAAGGCGAGAGAAAACGAGATCAGAAAAGCGGGCTTTATTCTAAGTCGGAGATTTTCACAGAAGACGGAACGGAGCAGCCTTCTGATGAGAGTGCTGGATTCCTGCGTGACGGAGGAAGAGAAAGCAGTTGTTCTGGCGCAGATTTTGTCCATGCTTGAGGACAGGTGATCCGGCAATGAAAGACACAGGCATCAGGGAGAGCGTAGTCGAGGAGA
>ERZ779627.101-NODE-101-length-25053-cov-25.846988_pt1 | contig 25053 bp, 18 predicted proteins | sample MGYA00514191_ERZ779627 | MGnify/ENA primary metagenome ERZ779627 (study PRJEB29562, sample SAMEA4376705) | mouse gut metagenome | isolation source: Cecum | study: EMG produced TPA metagenomics assembly of the A DSS colitis mouse model was used to assess the... | reverse complement strand
CGAAGACTATGCCTGGGAGAAACAGCTTAGCTCAAAAGTTGTAAAGTGGTGTAATATAAATGACTTATTGAAATATATAGCAGAAAACGATATGATTGATTTATCATATGTGCAAGAGCAGATTGAAATGAAAAAGAGAGAGGAGACATTAAAGCGACACCAATATTCAATATGGCATAGCGATAAGGAAGATGTATGGTACAGTTATCTGCCAGACGATTCTAAGCCAAATAACCGTAAGAAGATAAAGAGAAAGCGGAAAAGGGACTTGGAGGATGTCATTTGCGATTTTTATTTATCCGAGCAGAATGAATATGAGGACATGGCACAAAAAGATTTTTCAATAGAAAATATGTTCTATGAGTTCATGAAGCATAAGGCAAGTATAGTCGGTAGTGGCACGGTGAAACGGATGATGGCAGACTGGGCAAGGTTTTATGAGCCTGATCGGGAGTTTATCGCGATATCGGTGCTGAATCTTACCAAAATCAATATTGACGATTTCTTCAATGCGGTATTGGAGCGACATAACCTGAAAAAGAAGGCATTTTATAATATGTGCGGTATCTTAAAGCAGACTTTGGAATATGCCGTTGATGCTGAATATATTGAAAAGAATCCGTATCGTGTCAAAGTCAATAAGAAAAAATTTGCTAACAGCAGTAAGAAACCGAGTGAAAAAGAAGTTTTTCAGTCTGACGAAAAAGAACGGCTTCTTGATGAAATGGAGAGAAGGTTGAAAAACAATCCATCAAATACCGCGCCATTAGCAGTCATGCTTGATTTTGAACTTGGTACACGAAAAGGAGAAATCCTTGCAATCTGTAAATCCGATATTGTCGGCAACAGGGTTCACATACATAGACAGCTTGTAGAGGAATTTGATACAACCGATCTCAGTCATATGAAAAGTATGGGTTTTCGTGTTGTGGACTATACCAAGTCAGAGGATGGTGACAGATGGCTGCCTTTGACTGATCGGGCGAAGAATCTCATCAAAAGGGTCGAGATAATCAATGAGGAGTATGGTCATCAATATAAAGATTTTCTATTTGTGCGGGATGGAAAGTGCCTTACGCCAGTTGCCGTGGACACCCAAATAAAGAGAGGGTGCGAGCATATCGGGATTCCTGTGAAGACAATGCACAAGATTAGAAAGACATACGCCTCCACTTTGCTGCATAATGGCGTGAATCTCAGCATTGTAAAGGATATGTTGGGTCATGCGGATGAGTCCACCACCTTGAAACATTACATCTATAATATCGAGGACAGTACGGAGACAGATCACAAGGTGCTGAGTGCTTTAGACCCACAAAAATATGCAAAAAGGGATCAAAGTGACCAAAACATCATTCCATTCGCAAAAATAAAAAGAGCCGAAAACCCTGATAAATCAACGCTTTCAGCTCTCTGACAAGACTGCGGAAGATGGGACTTGAACCCACACGTCTGCTGACACATGATCCTTAGTCATGCCTGTCTGCCAATTCCAGCACTTCCGCATACGTTTACAACGCAAGTAATATCTTACTATCTGACCTCCCAAAAGTCAAGAGATTTTGCACCGTTTTTTACAAAGTTTTTCTAAAAGATAAAATTGCATGAGAAAGATTGTGAAATGGGCTTGACAGAGTGTGAAAAAGAAGTTAGAATAACATTTGTTCGCAGGAATGGCGGAATTGGCAGACGCGCACGGTTCAGGTCCGTGTGGTAGCAATACCATGAGAGTTCAAGTCTCTTTTCCTGCACGCATGAAAGACATCGCTTCGGCGGTGTCTTTTTTCGCGCATAAGTTTTTTGGCGAAGCATCTCGAATCTGCTTATGCGCATAAGCAAAGAAGGCAACAAGAAAAGGCAAATTATCACATCTTGGTCTATTTTCAGACAAAGCGTTCCTCTCTATAATGAAAGTTAAGAAGGTGAAAGGATGGGGAGGGGAGTATGAAAAATCACACTGATGTGCTGATTTTTCATACGCAAATTGGAGATTTGCGTCGCCCCGTCGCATAAATGCTCCGGAATAGGGGAGTGTGAGAAACACACTTCGGAATGGAGGAAACATGAAATACGGATATTTTGACAATGAAAAGAGGGAGTATGTGATTGACAGGGTAGATCTGCCCTGTTCCTGGACGAATTATCTCGGCGTGGAGGATATGGCGGCGGTGGTCAACCACACGGCAGGCGGCTATCTGTTTTACAAGACGCCGGAGTACCACAGGATCAGCCGTTTCCGGGGCAACGCGGTGCCCATGGACAGGCCGGGATTCTATGTCTATCTGCGTGACAATGACAGCGCCGACTACTGGTCGGTATCATGGCAGCCGGTGGGCAAGCCTTTGGATCAGGCAAAGTACAGCTGCCGTCACGGGATGTCATACACGGTCTACGAGTGTAAGTATGCGGGAATACAAGCGTCTCAGACCATGTTCATCCCCAGAGGCGAGGCGGTACAGCTCTGGGATGTGAAAGTGAAAAATACGGGAGACAAGGCGAGAAACCTAAGCCTGTTCTCCTATCTGGAATTTTCGTTCCATCATATTATGATTGATAATCAAAATTATCAGATGAGCCTGTACTGCGCGGGCGTGTCTTACGAGGACGGGATCATTGAGGAAGACTTATTCTACGAGGAGGAAGGCTATCAGTACTTCACGGCGGACTTTACGCCGGATGGTTTCGACTGTATGCGGGATAAATTCCTTGGTACTTACAATACGGAGACAAATCCGGCAGCGGTGACCTTCGGCAAGTGCTTTTCTTCCTATGAAAAGGGCGGAAACCACTGTGGCAGCCTGCAAAAGAACGTGACCCTGCAGTCGGGAGAGGAAGTGCGCTTCGTCTTTATGCTCGGGGAGGGCAGAAGGGACGAGGGCAGGCGCGTCCGCGCAAAATACGCCGATCACGCGGCGGTGGATGCGGCACGCGAGGATCTTAAGAACTTCTGGGAGGAAAAGTGCTCCAAGTTACAGGTGCAGACGCCAAACGAGGGGATGAACACTCTGCTTAATACCTGGACGCTGTACCAGTCGGAGATCAATGTGATGTTCTCCCGCTTCGCCTCCTTCATCGAGGTGGGCGGCAGAGTGGGGCTGGGTTACCGGGACACGGCGCAGGATGCCATGACGATTCCTCACTCGAATCCTGAAAAGTGCAGGGAGCGGATCGAGCAGCTTCTCAGAGGGCTTACGAGCGCGGGTTACGGGCTGCACCTGTTCCAGTCGGAATGGTTAATGGAAGATACGGGCGCAAAGCCTTTTAAGTCTCCGACGGTGATTCCGGAGCCTGATAAAAACAGCATCATACACGGACTGAAGGATGCTTGCTCAGACGACGCCCTTTGGCTTGTGGCTGCGGTGACGGAATACATCAAGGAGACGGGTGATCAGGATTTTGCTTCTTTGCAGCTGCCTTATGCGGACACATTTCTGGAAGGGAAAAAGGAGACGGAGTCAGTCTATGAGCATCTGAAACGGATTCTGGACTTTTCCACGGAACAGGTGGGGCAGACAGGCATCTGCAAGGGGCTGCGTGCCGATTGGAACGACTGCCTGAATCTGGGCGGCGGCGAAAGCGCCATGGTAAGTTTCCTGCACTACTGGGCGCTGACGCAGTTTATTGGTTTGGCGAAGCAGCTTGGCAGGACAGAGGATATGGAGAAATGCGAGAAAATCGCGGCGCAGGTACGGGAAGTATGCAATACACAGCTTTGGGATGGCGAATGGTTTATCAGAGGCATCACGGCAAACGGCAAAAAGATCGGCACACAGGCGGATGCGGAAGGCAGGGTGCATCTGGAATCTAACGCTTGGGCAGTGCTGTCGGGTGCGGCGGACGAGGAGAAGGCGGATCAGGCGCTTGCCGCCATCGACAAGTATCTCTATACGCCTTACGGACTTTTACTAAACACTCCTTCCTATACGGTGCCGGATGACGATATCGGCTTTGTCACCAGGGTATATCCGGGCGTGAAGGAAAATGGGGCGATCTTCTCCCATTCGAATCCCTGGGCATGGGCGGCAGCCTGCATGAGAGGCAGGGGCGATCTGGCAATGAAATTTTACGACGCGCTTTGTCCTTATCACCAGAATGACCGGATAGAGATGAGAGAGTCGGAGCCGTATTCCTACTGTCAGTTTGTCATGGGCAGGGACCACAGCGCATACGGCAGGGCGAGACATCCCTTTATGACAGGCTCCGGCGGCTGGTCCTATTTCTCGGCGACAAGGTTCATACTGGGAATACGGCCCGACTATGACAGCCTGACCGTTGACCCCTGTATCCCGGCGGACTGGAAGGACTTTGAAGCGGTTCGGGTATGGCGCGGTGCGGTATATGAAATCAAGGTGAGCAATCCGGACGGCGTGATGAAGGGCGTGAAGGAAATCAAAGTGGACGGCGCGGCGACAGACAAGATTCTGCCTATGGAAGCGGGCAGCAGGCATGTAGTTGAGGTAACGATGGGAGTGAAATAGATAGAAACAGAGGATGCGGCGGGCTGGAAGGAGAAACAGGCGGGTTTGAGCCGCGACAGGAAAAAGGAGGGTATCCTATGATCAAGTTTGGAACGGGCGGCTGGAGAGCCGTGATCGGAGATGAGTTTACAAAAGAAAACATCCAAATTTTATCGAGGGCAATCTGCGATAAGATGCGGGAAGAAAAGGTAGAAAAGGAGGGCATTGTGCTCGGTTATGACAGGCGCTTCCTTTCCAAGGAGGCGATGCAGTGGGCGGCGCAGGTCTTTGCGGCGGAAGGGATCAAGGCCGGCCTCATCAACAAATCGGCGCCCACGCCGCTTGTCATGTTCTATGTGATGAAGCATGAGTACCACTACGGCATGATGATCACCGCAAGCCATAATCCGGCAATCTACAACGGCATTAAGGTATTCACCTTTGGCGGGCGCGACGCGGACGAGGTGCAGACGGCGGATATCGAGCGCTACATCAACGAGGTGACGGACATTCCCGTGGACGAGATGAGCTACGCGGAAGGTATTGAGAAGGGGCTGATCGAGGAGATCTACCCGCTCAACGAATATCTGGACAGTATCATCGACACGGTGGATATGGATCAGATCAAAAAGCGGGGGCTTCGCATTGTGCTTGACCCCATGTACGGGGTGAGTGAGACTTCCTTAAAAACGATCCTGATGACGGCAAGATGCGAGGTGGAGACCATCCATGAGAGGCACGATACGCTTTTCGGGGGCAAGCTTCCCGCGCCTACGGCGGAGACGCTGCGTGCGCTGCAAAATTATGTGATCGACAGACGCTGCGACCTGGGTCTTGCCACGGACGGCGACGCGGACCGGATCGGCGTGATCGACGACCAGGGGAATTTCCTGCATCCCAACGATATTCTGGTGCTGCTGTACTACTATCTGGTGAAATATAAGGGCTGGCACGGCCCGGCAGTGAGAAATATCTGTACCACCCATCTGCTTGATAGGGTGGCGGAGAGCTTCGGGGAACAGTGCTACGAGGTGCCTGTGGGCTTCAAACATATCTCGGCCAAGATGTTTGAGGAAGAAGCCATCATCGGCGGCGAGTCCTCCGGCGGCATGGCAGTGAGAGGACACATCAAGGGTAAGGACGGCATTTACGCCTCCGCGCTTTTGGTGGAGATGATCGCGGTGACCGGCATGAAGCTTTCCGAGATCATGGAGACCATTCGCAAAGAGTTTGGCGGTATGGCGCTGGAGGAGCGGGATTACCGCTTCAGTCCCCAGAAGAAAGAGGCTATTCTGAAACAGCTGCTGGTGGATAAGGAACTGCCGCAGATTCCCTGCGAGGTGGAAAAGGTTTCCTATCTGGACGGCTTAAAGGTTTACTTAAAGGACGGCGGCTGGATCTCCGTCAGATTCTCCGGCACGGAACCGCTCCTGCGCATCTTTTGCGAAATGAAGGAGAAACAGGATGCAGCGGCGTTCTGCAAGGTGTTTGAGGATTATCTGGGCTTATGATAAGATAAGAAAAAACGGAGGGTATCATAAACTGTATGACAAATAAGGCTGTGGAAAAACACAGACGGAAAAAATCACTCAGATGGAGCATGATAAGGCGGCTCGTGTTTGGGTGGTTTTTGCCGTTACTTATCATGATTCTTTTCGTCATTGTGCTGATGACGAAAAATGCGCTCAGCCAGGTAGAGCAGACCATTCAATCTTCGGTGGACAAGACATTGGAGATCATGCAGATCCAGCTCAAGGACTGTGAGACAGCCTCCAAGAATGCTTCCTATATGGCAATGATATCGAAGTATTACAGGCAGTATTTGGGGGAGGAGGACCGCACGGAGTTTCGCAACAATGTGGAGAAATTCCTGCGGCAGCAGTATGCTTACGATGACAACTGCAGGACCGCGGAGCTGATTGTGTTAAATGAGCCGGCGAGCTGTTATTATGCCTTGAACGAGAGTAACGGCGGCACCTATCAGGATATCCGTTTCTTCCGCGCAGGCGCACAGGAAAAAATATTGGAAGTGGCAAAGACGCTCGATACGGGAACGACGCTGGTAGGGATCGAGGGCAGGATCTATATGGTCAGGAATCTGGTGACTTCCAAGTTTGTCCCCTACGCGGTACTGGCTTTGGAACTGGATCAGGAGTCACTGATGAAAAGTTATCGGGGAATCTGGGGCTATGCGGACGCCGCTCTCTACTGGAACGGAGAACTGCTTGTGCCCGGTAACCGGGCGGAGGTACAAAATTCCCAAGCACACAGTTATGCGCACATCGAGGAGGTAATGGGAGAGCGCAGCACGGTTTATGAGTTCAGGCGCGGCGGATATTCTCATGCTTATCGTAAAGTTCAGATGTATGGTGGGACGATGGTGCTTCTGGTGTCCCTTGACAATCATGTGACGTATGCCGAGATGGAGGCCATGCAGTATGTCTTTTTGATCCTGCTTATTTTTATGATACCGCTGATCGTTCAGATGATGCGTTTCTTCCATAAAAAGGTAACGGTTCCCTTACGCGAGCTGATGGCGGCGGCCAATGCGGTCAGGGAAGGTAATCTTGGTATACAGATCGTGAACGAGGAGGATAACGAGGAATTTTATCATATGAAAGACTCTTTCAACCACATGTCCAGCCGGCTCAAGAGCCAGTTTGACAGGATATATCTGGAGGAGATCGCCTTGCGGGACGCAAAGATCATGGCGCTGCAGTCCCAGATCAACCCGCATTTTTTGAATAATACGCTGGAAGCCATCAATTGGGAGGCACGCTTGAATGGAAACCAAAAGGTGAGCGGGATGATCGAGGCGCTTTCCACCATGCTCGAGGCAACCATGAACCGTAAGGAGGAGCAGTTTCATACGGTTGCAGATGAAATGGTCTATGCGGATGCCTATTTGTATATTATTTCTCAGCGGTTTGGTTCCAAATTCAGTTGTACGAAGCAGATCGACGAGAGGCTTTTGCGGGTGCAGGTGCCCAGGCTGATCATCCAGCCCATTGTGGAGAACGCGGTGGAGCATGGCATGGATATCACCGAGCAGGGCAGACTGGAACTCAGACTGTCCAGGCGGGAGGACGGCTATCTTTGCATTGAGGTGGAGGATAACGGACATTTGACGAAGGAGGACAGGGAGAGGATCGACAGGATCCTGTCACAGGACGTCGAGTTGTCAAAAGAGACACGTGTCAGTCTGGGAATCCGTAATGTTGACCGAAGAATAAAGATGTTATACGGATCGGATTGTGGATTATATATAAGCGGAAATGAGACAGAATACACGGTCAGCACAATTTTGCTCAAAATGGCTGTGCCAAGCGAACAATAAAAGGCAAAAAAGAACAATCCCAACAATTTTCGCTTTCTCCCTTACGGAGTATGATAAGTACATAAACAACAACCACAGACGAAAACGATCTGTACGGAAAACGAAAGGGAGGATAAGGGTATGATGAAAAAAAGAATGATGGCAGCAATGCTGGCAGGCGCCATGGTATTATCCATGACCGCATGCGGTAACAGTGGAAACACAGGAAACACCGGAAGCAGCGATAACGCGGCAGGGTCGACGGCAACAAAAGAAGAGGCGCCTGCAGCCGATGCAGGACAGGATGCTCCTGCGGCAGAACCGGCAGCATCGGCAGGTCCTGTAGAGCTGGTAGTGACCACCACATTTGCCGGTGAGGACACCAACGCACAAAACTACAAGGATGCAGTCAAAGATTGGGAGGCCAAAACAGGCAATTCGATCGTTGATACCTCCGCAACAGCGGATGAAACCTTCAAGGCGAGAGTGGCAACAGACTTTGAGACCGGTTCTGAGCCGGATGTACTGTTCTTCTTCAACGGGGCAGACTCCAACAGCTTCATCGAGGCGGGCAAGGTAGTTCCCATCGATGAGATCAGAGCAGAGTATCCGGATTACGCTTCCAACATGAACGACGATCTGATTCCCGCATCTTTGGTGGATGGCAAGAGATACGCAGTACCGGCAAACGGGATCTGGGAAGCGATGTTTGTAAACATGGAGGTCCTGGAAGCAGCAGGCGTAGCAAAGCCCGGCGCTGACTATACCATGGATCAGTTCAAGGCGGACTGCGAAAAAATCAAGGCAGCAGGCTATGCACCGATTGCAGCAGCGCTTGGCAACATCCCGCATTACTGGTGGGAGTTCGCGATCTTTAACAACCAGTCCCCGGCAACTCATCTGGAAATCCCGGAGAACGCGGGTGACGAGATCGGTCAGACATGGGTAGCAGGTATGAACGACATTAAGGAGCTGTATGAGCTGGGTTACTTCCCGGAGAATACACTCTCCGCGACGGACGACGAGACCTTCGCAATGTTCACGGAAGGCAAGGCAGCATTCCTGCTTGACGGTTCCTGGAAAGTAGGCGGTATCGTGGGCGCGTGCCAGTCTGACCCCAACGATCCGGCAACACTGGATGTGGAAAAACTGGATAAGTTTGACGTGACCTATGTACCCGGCAAGGGTGACAGAAAGGCAACCGATCTGATCGGCGGTCTTACCTCCGGCTACTTTATTACAAGAAAGGCATGGGACGACCCGGAAAAGAGAGCAGCAGCAGTGGACTTTGTACAGCATATGACTTCTGACGAGCTGGTTCCCAAGTTTGCGCAGCACGGTGCATCCGCACTCAAGAATGCGCCGGATGTTGATCCCGCACAGTTTAACATCCTGCAGGTCAAGGCAATGGACATGATGGCAGGTGCAACATCTCTTACAGGCGTGATGCAGGATATCTTTTCAGGCGACTGCCGCGTATCGACCTTCGACGGTATGCCTGAGATCGTGACAGGCAGAGTGGCAGCTGAGGATGCAGTAGCGGAAGGACTTGAGATTTATCACAATCAGTAAATGATACAGGGGAGTATTTGAAAGGGGCAGGGGATCACCCTGCCTCTTTTGAAAACAATGTTTGAAAGGTGCAAGGAGGTGGCTTATGGGAGCAAATATTTATCGCAATAAAAAGCCGGCGCTGGTGTTTTTGTTTCCGGCATTTCTGTTCATGGTAGTGCTGCTTTACTATCCGTTTTTCAAGAATATCATCAACAGCTTTATGCAGCTGAAACAGCTGGGGGCGGCAGCAACGGAATTTAACACGCCATGGTATACGAATTACGAGGAGATGCTGCACGATCCGCATGTGTGGACCTCCGTAAAGAATACAATCATTATGATGCTTGTGACGTTGGTAGGACAGGTGGGAATCGCCATTGTGCTGGCGCTGATGGTGGACAATATCAGTAGAGGAAAGCAGTTTTTCAGAACCGTGTTTTTCTTCCCCATCGTGATCTCCGCCACAGCCTTGGGTCTGATGTTCAATCTGATCTTTCTCTACGACAAGGGCATGGTCAATCAGTTTTTGGAGGCGCTGGGGAAACAGAACCTGACAGACTGGAAGGCAGAGGGGATCGCCCTGATTACGATGATGGCGCCTGTCATGTGGCAGTATGTGGGATTTTATTTTGTGATCCTGGTCACGGGGCTTAATAATATTTCAGATGAACTCTATGAGGCAGCCAGGATTGACGGGGCAACGACCCTGCAGCGGGTGCGCTACATATCGATACCCCTGCTTCACAACGTGATCTGCACCTGTAGTGTTTTGGCAGTTACCGGAGCACTCAAGGTATTCGATCTGCCCTGGGTAATGTTCCCGAAAGGGATGCCGCTGAAGACGACGTTCCTGACCGGTACGTACATGTACTATCAGACGATGGAGACCAAGAACGTGGATTACGGTGCGGCGCTGGCGGTGCTGATCGTAGTGCTTGGTGTGGTGCTGGCAAAAGTTGTCAACGCGATTTTCAAAGAAAAAGATTATTAGAAGGAGGGATGCGCTATGACTAAGAAAAAAATGTTTTCACCCGGATTGGCCGTGGTGTATGCGATTTTGATTATGTGGGCGATCACAACGGTCTATCCGATCATCTGGGTGCTGCAAAACTCCTTCAAGGCCAAGGATAAGATCCTTTCAAACTCCTTTGCCCTGCCGGTCGGTGATCTGTTCACGACGGCGAACTTCCGCAAAGCTTTCGAGACGACGGATATTTTCGGCGCTTATAAAAACAGTCTGTTTATCTCCACCATGGTGGCGCTGATGGTGGTACTGCTTGCAGGTATGGGAGCTTATGCTCTTGCCAGATATAAGTTTCCGGGGTCGAGTTTCATCAATTCCCTGGTAGTCGGCGCTATGATGTTCCCGGCCTTTGCTACGGTCATTTCGGTATTCCGGTTGGAATTTCGATGGGGCATTGCCGGTACGGGAAGCTGGTTCCTTAACATGCTGTCCGTCATTTTACCGCAGGTGGCAGGCAATATGGCCTTTGCGATGGTGGTTTTGACAGGTTATATCAAGGGACTGCCCATAGAGCTTGAGGAGGCGGCTTATATGGAAGGCTGCAATGCGTTTCAGATCTACTTTAAGGTGGTCATGCCGCTGACGAAACCTTCCTTTGCGACGGTGGCGATCTTCTCCTTCCTGTGGAGCTACAATGACCTGTTCACGCAGTCCTTCTTCCTGAGAAGGCCGGATATGTACAGTATCACCATGATGTTAAATAACATCAGCGCCAAGGAGGGAACCGACTACGGCATGATGGCGGCTGTGGTGGCGCTCATCATCGTTCCCGTTATCGTCGTGTACTGCTGCCTGCAGAAGCAGATCATCAAGGGTATGATTGCGGGGGCTGTTAAAGGGTAGGTGAAAAGTGCTTCTAGCCACTCGCAGCAGAGGCTGCATTCGCAAAAGCAGCATAGCTGCTTTCGAAGCACTAAGTTTCACCTGAGAGAATGCCCAAAAACGGCATTCTCTGCGATGCATAGGACATTGGACAGAGATGAGAAAGAAACGAATAGACATTTGGATAGGGGTTCGGTATCATTAGGGTAGTTACATTCTATGTGGGGGATGGAAATGTACAAAGTGGCAATAATCGATGATGAACCGTTGATCGTGGAGGGATTGTCCAAGACAATGGCCTGGGAAAAATGGAACTGTCAGGTGGCGGGGACTGCCGGAGACGGAAAGGCAGGGATGGATTTGATCCGCGAAATCAGACCGGATATCGTGATCACGGATATCTGTATGCCGAAGATGGACGGATTGAAAATGATCGCGGGCCTAAAATCCGAGTTTCCCGACATGCAGCTCATTATCCTGACGGGGTATCGGGAGTTTGAGTACGCGAGACAGGCGATTTCGCTTGGCGTGTCCAGATTTCTGTTAAAGCCTTCTAAGATGAACGAGCTGGAGGAAGCGGTAGATACCGTGACAAAGAAGCTGGATCTGATGCGGGAGCCAAACTTTCATGTAGAGCCTGAGAAGGCGGAAGACGGGGAAGATGCCGACATACAGGAGGAAGCCGAGGAAAACAGCGAGGCCAACAGCTTTATTGTCAACAATGCGCTGGAGTATATTCGCAGCAATTCGCAGGAGAAGCTGCGGCTCTCCGATGTGGCGGATCAGGTGTATGTCAGTCAGTGGCATCTGTCGAAACTGTTGAATAAGCATACAGGCAAGACCTTTTCCGATCTCTTGAACGGCGCGCGCATGGACCGCTCGAAGGAACTGTTAAAAGATCCTGCCCTGCGGATCTGTGATGTGGCGGAAATGGTGGGATTTCAGGATCTGGCGCATTTCTCACGTGTTTTCAAGAAGATGGAGGGGATGTCGGCCGGGGAGTATCGAAATACACATTGAGAACAGGACCGAGGTGGGGATGGAGGAAAGATTATGAGAGTATATCGTGCAGCAGACTATTATCATGCAAGCCGCGTGGCGGCGAACATTATATCGGCGCAGGTGATCATGAAGCCTGACTGTGTGCTGGGGCTGGCGACAGGTTCTACGCCGATCGGCACTTATGAGCAGCTCATCCGCTGGTATGAGAAGGGAGATCTGGATTTTTCACAGGTGCACAGCATCAATCTGGATGAGTACCGGGGCCTTTCGCCGGAAAATGACCAGAGTTACCGTTATTTTATGAATACGCATCTGTTTGATAAGATCAATATCGATAAAAAGAATACTTATGTCCCGAACGGGCTGGAGCCGGATTCGGAAAAGGCATGCCGGGACTACGATGAGATCATACATGCGCACGGCGGCGTAGATCTGCAGATTCTTGGCCTCGGGCATAACGGGCATATCGGCTTTAATGAGCCGGGCAGTGCTTTTGAGAAGGAGACCCATTGCGTGAAGCTTTCGGAGACGACCAGACAGGCCAATGCCCGTTTCTTTGCCTCCATGGAGGAAGTACCGACAGAAGCTTATACCATGGGCATCAAGTCAATAATGCAGGCAAAGAAGATCATGGTGATCGTCAGCGGGGAGGGCAAAAAGGAAATCGTTAAGAAAGCCTTCTGCGGGCCGATCACTCCGGAGGTGCCGGCGTCCGTCTTACAGCTTCACAATGATGTGATCCTGGTGGGCGACGAGGCGGCCCTGGCGGGTTTTGTGCTATAAGCGTCTTGAATCGGTTTGTGGCGAGAGAGTAAGGGAAAGGAGACAGCGGGATGCGTATCATACGAGGGATGGTTTATACCGACAGGATGTACTTTGAACCCGGCGAGGTCGTGATAGACGGCGAACGGATCGAGAATGTGGCGCGCTGTGAATCAGATGTGCTTACGGAGAAAGAAGCGCAGACATACATCCTGCCGGGGCTGGTTGATATTCACTTTCACGGCTGTGCGGGCTATGACTTCTGTGACGGCACAGCGGAGGCAGTGCGTGCCATCGCTTCTTATGAGATGACACACGGCACCACCACGATCTGTCCGGCGACCATGACGCTTTCCGAGGAGCAGCTTCTGGGGATCTGCGCGGCAGGCGCAGAGGCGGCGGAGAAGGAAGTGCTGACAGAAGGGATTGCCTTAAAGGATGTTATGCGGGGCATTTATCTGGAAGGACCCTTTATCTCCGAGGAGAAAAAGGGCGCGCAGAATCCGGCTTATATACGCAAACCGGATAAAGAGATACTTGAGAAGCTGCAGCAGGCGGCGAAAGGGATGATTCGCATGGTGGCGATCGCGCCGGAAGAAGATGGTGCGATGGAGCTGATCAAAGAGAGCACGGGAGCGTTTCGGTTTTCCATTGCCCATACCTGCACGGACTACGAGACAGCCAAGGCGGCAATGGAAGCGGGTGCGCATCATGTGACCCACCTGTACAACGCAATGCCGCCCTTTACCCACAGGAAACCGGGCGTGATCGGTGCGGCAGCGGAGAATAAAGAAACGAAGGTTGAGTTGATTTGTGATGGAATCCACGTGCACGCCTGTGCCGTGAAAGTTACCTTTAAGATCTTCGGAGCAGAGCGGATGGTTTTGATCAGCGACAGCATGATGGCGACCGGCATGGAGGACGGGGAGTACGCGCTGGGTGGTCAGCCTGTGACTGTCAAAGGAAATCTGGCGTTATTACAAGACGGCACCATTGCGGGCAGCGCTACCAATCTCTATGACTGCATGAGAACGGCGATCCGGATGGGCGTTTCCAAGGAGGAAGCGGTACGTGCGGCCACGGCGAACCCGGCGCAGGCTGTCGGCCTTGAAAAGGAATGTGGTATGCTCCTTGCGGGTAGGCGGGCGGATATCCTGCTGGCGGATCGGGACTTTGCCCTGCTTGAGGTGATCAAGTCGGGACGCGTGGTCAAAAGTGCGCAGTGAAGTCGGCAAATGTCAATTTACTTTTCCGTTGCGGTATGATAAAATGAAACGGTTCTAAGAAAGCATCCGACAATGGTGCGGATGGAATCGTAAGATGCGTAACGGGTAAGGAAAGGGGCAGGATATCATGGCACAGGTCAGCGAGCGGGAACAGTTGATTTTTGACATAGCGCAGATGGAGTGGGAGCTTTTTCAGCTGGTTTACAACACAGGCGGCAGGGCTTCCTGTCAGGATGATCCCGACACCTTTTTTAAAATGCGCATGAGCCAGTGGATGGTCTACTCCGACGAGGTGCTGTTAAGCTATCAGCAGGACGTAAGGGATGCCGTGGCGGAGGGGAGAAATCCCATTTTTGAAAAGTATGGCTTTATGATGGAGAGCACCTACCCGGAAGAATATGAGGAGATCAAAGGGCATCTGCCCGATGTGTCGGAAAAGAAGGAACTCGCAGAGCAGATCATAGCGGTCAATTTGGAGTGGGATGCAAAAATGGCCGCAGAATACCCGAACTTAAGGAAGCGGGGCAGGGTTGCTACCACGGCACAGGACGGCATCATGGCCGGATCCTCGATGGAGAGTTATTTGCGCGGCGAGCTTTACACCTATTCCATGAGGACGTTAGAATTGATTTGGAAAGAGACGAAGGAAGCAAAGGAAAAAGGCGAGAGCCTGTTACAGCAGACCATCGCCAATGAGACCGCGTTTTACGGCTACCGATCCTTGGAGGATGCGGAGGCCAGGTACAGCTGAGCAGGACTCGCAAAGCCGTGCTGACGCACTCCTTGTCCGATTGCATCGGACCTTTGCTCGTACGACGACGCAAGGGAAACAAATGTCTGCTGCGCAGCCGCTTGTTTCCCTTCTGCTTACGTCAAAAATGTAAGCGCCTGCGCACCTCGTTGCGCAGGCGTTTTTTGACGAGGATCGTAACAAGGGCCATATCGATGATGACGCAGACGGTCAGTACGACTGCGGACCAGGAAAGGCGCAGGGTGCGTGCGAGCATATGGCGGATCAAAAGCTCCAGCGAGGCACAGAACAGCGGTATTTCCACAAACAGACACAGTGCGCCCGAGAGCATGGAAAGGGGAATCTTGCGCAGCAGGAAAACAAAGATCTCTACGCAGAGGAAGAAGATCGCCACAATGGGAAGCCCCAGCCGCCAGAACCAGGTGGTAGAGGGAGTCAGGTAGGCGATCATATACAGATAGACGGCTACTGCCGCGCCGTCTGCGAGAAGGGAGAGCGAGGGCGGCATTTTACGGTAGTAGACAAGCGGAAAGGTGAATACAAACAAGCAGATGCAGATACCAATCACCAGCAGGGACCAGAGGGAGCGGTTGAATACCAGCAGATTGAGGAGCAGGCAGGTACCGCCCGTGGCGGTCAGCACTACCGAAAGCAGGATGCCAAGGTCCTTTCGTTTCACTTCTTCTACCTGTCCCCTGTTCTCAGGATAAGGGGAGGGCGGAACTTCTTTGCCCATTTCTTTTAAGTTAATGACGGGGGTGTGGCACAGCGGACATTCCCGCAGGGAAGCCTCCAGTTCCACACCACAGTTTACGCAATATGACATAATGATTTCTCCTTAAAAATAAAAGTGCATTTCCCGGTTATGGGAGACTGCCTTCGCGGTTGCTCTCGATTTTTACATGAATGCCGTCCTGTACCAGCTTGCGGAAGAAATAGCGTTCCACGTCGGCTTCTACGATGCTGCTGGCAAAATTGATGGTCAGGATATCCTCAAAGCTGATGATGGCGCAGTTGGTGCGGGAAGAAAAAGGCTGTCCCATGTAGATATCGAAGCGATCGATGAAGGGCTTCATATCCTGCGGCACCTGCAGCGCTCCCATGTTGGTAAGACCCGCAGAAGAGTTTTTATCCTGCACTCTGGTGTAGAAGGTGCGGACCACCAAATCTTTTAAAAAGAGCGGTACGATGCGGATCAAAAAGTTATGTTTAGTGGCGGCGTTGGTGGTGATGTCGCCGCAAAGAAATTTTACGTTAATATAATAACGCATGTAATTGTGGACTTCGGTCACGATCTCCTCAAAGCTGTAATCGCCAAGCCTCGGGTCAATAGAAGGGTACACCATGGTGATAAAGTTGCGCAGCGTCTTTGAAGGGAAGAAACGGCGCAGATTGACGGGCATGGCGATCCGCACGGGCTTGTACTTGAGGTGAAACTCCGCCTTCTGTTTTTGTAAGAGGGCGTAGAGCAGCACCGCATTCAAGTACTCGGTGATGGTGGCGCCGTAACGCTTGGCAACGGCCATCACCTCCTTTACGGACAGCACGCCATCGACGATGTTCAAGGTGTAGAAGGGCTCTTTGGTGCCGCGGATGCGATAGGTTTTTTCCGCGGGTCTGGGTGGCTTTACCTTCGCTGTGGCATAGCGCATGTAGGCATCTTCCAACTCCTCAGGATCGGGCGTTTCGTCAAGCTTCACCACAAACCCCGAGGGAGTGATTTCGTGTCCCCGAAGGCCAAGATAAACGGCTGTCAGTGTCTGTAACAGGCACATGCCGCCGGTGCCGTCTCCCAGACAGTGGTGGGCTTCCAGTGAGATGCGCCTTCCATAGTAGTATATTCTAATTAAATAACGGTTGTTAGCTTTGAAACGCATGGGCATACAAGGGTTTTTGATATCTCCTTGCACAAACGGTCCCGGTCGGTTGTTGGGCTCTAAATACCGCCAGAACAGTCCTTTGCGGATCGCCACTTTGTAGGTGGGAAAGCGGGGAAGGGTACGATCCAGTGCCTGCTGCAGCAGGGAGGGGTCGATTTCTTCTTTAAGAGTGACGCTTAAGCGGTATACGGAAGAAAAGTCTCGTCTCTGTAAAGTAGGATAGACCGTAGCGGACAGGTCGAGCTTATACCAGATATCCTTTTTGTTTCGGCCTGCGGGCGGATTAATTTGTCGGTTGGAGGGTTTCGCTTTCATAAAGAATCCTCATTCCTTTTTACGACAGGCTTTTAGCTTGTCTTTGAATAGTATACCACAGAATGACAAGGATATGGTAAAATATGAGAAAAAGTACAAATGAGGGGAGACAGGATGGAAAGAACGAATAAAAAGAACGCCAATCTGATGAATCTGATCAAGCGGGTGCATGGTGTGGTGGAGAATGTGGACATTGAGAAACATCGCCAATCTCAAGATCATTTTGGTGCACTGCTCGGAAACAGCAGGGATGTGATCACGGAGGATGTGGAGATCCCGTCAGGACAGGAAGGCAGGATCCTTCACGGGGAATGGTGTTATGTAAACCGAGCGCATATGAAAAAGTATATCATTCTTTACTGTCACGGCGGCGGGTACTCTACCGGAAGCAGTCTCTATGCCAGAACATTGACCACGAAACTTGCGGCATCCACATCCATGGATGTGCTGTCCTTCGATTACAGACTGGCTCCGGAGCATCCTTATCCTGCGGCCACGGAGGACGCGATGGCGGTGTGGAACTATCTGATGCTTTTAGGGTATGGTGCGCGGGATGTGATGATCGCGGGGGACTCCGCAGGCGGGAATCTGGCGCTTTCTCTGGTCCTTCGACTAAAAAGCGAGAACAGGCTGCTTCCCCGGGGACTGCTGCTGATGTCGCCGTGGACGGATCTGACGTCTTCGGGAAAGTCCCATGTGACGAAAGCGCAGATTGATCCGGTGCTGAATGCGGCCTATCTGGAGCAGATGATCCAAAATTATGCCGGAGGGCAGGATCTGGAGGATCCCTATATTTCTCCTCTGTTTGGGGATTATGAGGGCTTTCCGCCCACCTATATCCAGGTGGGGAGCAACGAGATCTTGCAGGACGATGCGGTGATGCTCTACAAAAAGCTCTTAAAAGCCAATGTGAGCGTGAAGATGGATGTTTTTAAGGGGATGTGGCATGTGTTCCAGATGTCGCCGTTTAGGACCGCTTATGAGGCGATGGATCAGAATGCGGAATTTATTTACGACATTTGCCGGTAGTAAATGTAACTACGCGAGATTTGCTTCGCAAACTCGGAGAGAATGATGTTTTTTATAAATAAAAGAAGGATTTCGGGAATTTGGGGCGAATAATAGTAGTAAAGAGGTTTCAAGATAGAAAAATCACACTGATGTGCTGGTTTTCCTATCGCGACTTTTTGTAAAAGAATCACAAAGTCGGTAATCGCATGTCGAGAAAAGTATTCCTTCGGAAAACTTTGATATTCTCGACGCGTGTCATCGCAGTAAACTGCTCTGACATGGAGGAATTATGAATATTCGGGAACGTTTGGAACAGTGGGAGAAGGAATACCTTAGCCCATACGCCATGCTCAGCATGGCTTCTAAGGGGCGGCTCAAGGATGAGGAGCAGTGCGATATCCGCCCGGTGTTTCAAAGAGACAGGGATCGCATCATACATAGCAAGTCGTTTCGCCGCTTAAAGGACAAGACGCAGGTGTTTCTGACGCCGGAAGGGGACCACTACCGCACCAGGCTCACGCACACGCTGGAGGTCAGCCAGACTGCGCGGACGATCGCCAAAGCCCTAAAGCTCAACGAAGACCTGGTGGAGGCCATCGCCCTGGGCCACGATCTGGGACATACGCCCTTTGGTCATGCAGGCGAACGGGCGCTTGACAGGGTGTGCCCTTATGGCTTTAAGCACAATGAACAGAGCGTGCGCACGGTGGACCTTCTGGAGAAGGACGGTCAGGGCATCAACCTGACGATGGAGGTGCGGGACGGCATCTTAAACCACCAAACTTCCGGGATGCCGGCGACGCTGGAGGGCAGGATCGTGCGTCTGGCGGATAAGATCGCCTACATCCATCATGATATGGACGATGCGGTGCGGGCAGGCATCCTGAAAGAGGCGGATGTGCCCAGAGAGATCGGGAGCGTGATTGGCTACAGCTGCGGGCAGCGTCTGGATTGTTTCATCCATAATATTGTGACAAACAGCCGCGACAGGGACGATATCACGATGTCCCCGGAGGTGGAGGATGCCATGCAGAAGATGCGGGAGTTCATGTTTCGGCATGTGTACCGCAATCCCATCGCTAAAAGTGAGGAGGGCAAGGCAGAGAATCTTATCATTACCCTCTATGAGCATTATCTGGTGCATACCGAACAGCTTCCCAATTTCCTGTTTAAGCTTCTGGATGCGGGGGAGCCGCTGGAAAAGATTGTCTGCGACTATATCAGTTCCATGACGGACCGCTTTGCCATCGCGCAGTATGAGAGGATATTTATCCCTAAAACGTGGCATAGATGAAAAGGGGAATAACATGCGTTATTCTGAAGAATTGATCGAGGAGATCAGGACAAAAAATGATATTGTGGATGTGATCTCCGGCAGTGTGCGCCTGCAGAAGAAGGGGAGCAGCTATTTCGGGCTTTGTCCGTTTCACAATGAGAAATCGCCCTCCTTCTCGGTCTCTCCGGTCAAGCAGATGTATTACTGTTTTGGCTGCGGCGCGGGCGGGAATGTGATCACCTTTTTGATGGAATACGAGAACGCCACCTTTCAGGAGGCAGTCAAGATGCTGGCGGACCGGGCAGGTGTTTCCCTGCCGGAGGTGGAATACTCCGAGGAGATGCGTCAGAAAGAGAGCAGGCGGGCCAGACTTTTGGAGGTCAACAAGGAAGCGGCTAAGTACTATTATTTCCTGCTGCGTTCCCCCAAAGGGCAGACAGGTCATCGTTATCTGGCAGGCCGCCGGCTTTCCGAGGAGACCATGAAGAAATTCGGTCTGGGGTTTGCGGATGGAGCGCGTTCTGATCTGTCGGCCTATCTGCGCTCCAAAGGGTATGCGGACGACCTGATCACGGAGTCGGGACTGGCGGCCTTCGATGAAAAGCGCGGTGTGCATGATAAATTCTGGAACCGGGTCATGTTTCCGATCCAGGATGCCAACCATCGCGTGATTGGTTTCGGCGGCCGGGTCATGGGGGACGCTAAGCCAAAGTACTTAAATTCGCCGGAGACGGCAGTTTTTGACAAGAGCCGCAATTTATACGGCCTGAATTTTGCCAGAACGTCGCGCACGGGCAATATCATCCTCTGTGAGGGGTACATGGATGTGATCGCCATGCATCAGGCGGGCTTTGGACAGGCTGTGGCGTCCTTGGGGACAGCCTTTACCGTGGGACAGGCGGGGCTGTTGAAACGCTATGCCGAGGAGATCCTCTTAGCTTACGACAGCGACGGCGCCGGCACGAACGCGGCCCTTCGCGCAATCGGCATCCTCAAAGAGGCGGGGCTGCGGGCCAGAGTGATCGACATGCAGCCCTACAAGGATCCCGATGAGTTTGTGAAGAATCTGGGAGCGGAAGCTTTTCAGGAGCGGATCGATCAGGCGGAGAACGGTTTCTTCTTTGAACTGAAGGTGTTGGAGCGAGATTACCGTCTGGAGGATCCGGAATCGAAGACGGCATTTCATCGGGAAATCGCCAAGAAACTCTGCGGTTTCGAGGAGGAGGTCGAGCGGGAAAACTATATCGAATCGGTGGCGCAGCGCTATCATATCGGCTATGATAATCTGCGAAAACTGGTGAGCGGCTATGCCGCCCGTACGGGGCTCGTAAAACCGGTGGAGAGACCAAAGGCCACAACGAAGGAGAGGACCTCGCCCGAGGAACAAAGCAGAAAATCCCAGAGGATCCTGCTTACTTGGCTCGTGGAGGAGCCGGAGGTCTACCCGAAGATCAAGGCCTATATTTCAAAGGCGGACTTTACGGACGAGCTGATCGGGCAGGTGGCAGACAAGCTGTTTGCGGGGTTTGACGAAGAAGGCTTTCAGCCGGCCTCCATTATCAGTGCCTTTGAGGACGAGGAGGAGCAGCGTGAGGTGGCAAAGATTTTCAACACAAAGCTGCCGCGCTTAGAGACGATCCAGGAGAAGGAGAAAGCGCTGCGGGATGTGCTGCTTTCGGTGAAACAAAACAGTTTTGACCATTATTCGGCACTGATGGGATCGGACATGGAGGCGCTTTCCTATGTGATTTTGGGGAAAAAGGAGCTGGAGGCGCTGAAGACAACGCATATTTCGCTGGGATCAGGGTAAGCTAATCGAAAAAAGACTTTAGGGGAACAGACATAGTGTACGCGGCGGCTTAGTAAAAAGCAGCTAAACATAGGAAGGATGGAGCGATTCATGGATGAAAATGTACAAGCAAAGTTTGAGGAGCGTCTGAAGGAGCTTCTGGCTATTGCAAAGAAAAAGAAAAATGTGCTGGAGTACCAGGAGATCAACGATTTCTTTTCCGACATGGCGCTGGAGGAGGAGCAGTTCGATAAGATCCTGGAGATGCTGGAGCAGAATAATGTAGATGTGCTGCGCATCACGGAGGAGGACGACGTCGACGATGAGGAAATCATCCTGACGGAGGAGGACGAGGTGGATGTGGAGGACATCGATCTCTCTGTGCCCGACGGCATCAGCATTGAGGATCCCGTCAGAATGTATCTGAAAGAGATCGGTAAGGTGCCCCTGCTCTCCGCAGAGGAGGAGATCGAGCTGGCAAAGAAGATGGAGATGGGAGATCTGGAGGCCAAACAGCGTCTGGCGGAAGCCAACCTTCGTCTGGTGGTCAGCATCGCCAAGCGCTATGTGGGGCGTGGTATGCTCTTTCTTGACCTGATCCAGGAGGGAAATCTCGGTCTGATCAAAGCAGTGGAAAAGTTTGATTACCGCAAGGGCTATAAGTTTTCCACCTATGCGACCTGGTGGATTCGTCAGGCCATCACCAGAGCCATTGCGGACCAGGCCAGGACCATCCGCATTCCCGTGCATATGGTAGAGACCATCAATAAACTGATCCGCGTGAGCCGTCAGCTTTTGCAGGAGCTTGGCAGGGAACCTACCCCGGAGGAGATCGCGGAGCAGATGAATATGCCGGTAGAGCGGGTGCGCGAGATCTTAAAGATATCGCAGGAGCCGGTGTCTTTGGAGACGCCTATCGGCGAGGAGGAAGACAGCCACTTAGGTGACTTTATTCAGGACGACAATGTGCCCGTGCCTGCGGATGCGGCGGCCTTTACTTTGTTAAAAGAGCAGCTTGTGGAGGTACTTGGTACCTTGACGGAGAGAGAGCAGAAGGTGCTGCGACTGCGTTTCGGGCTGGATGACGGACGCGCGAGGACACTGGAAGAAGTGGGCAAGGAGTTCAACGTGACCCGTGAGCGGATCAGGCAGATCGAGGCCAAGGCACTTAGAAAGCTCCGCCATCCCAGCAGGAGCCGCAAGTTGAAGGATTATCTGGATTGATGCGGCCCGTGGTCTTATCTGAGCGGCTGCGCACTGTGGCCGAGATGGTGACGAGGGGAAACCGCGTCTGTGATGTCGGCTGTGATCATGGTTTTGTGCCGATTTATTTGGTGCAGCAGGGCAAAAGCCCCAAGGTTCTCGCCATGGATCTGCGGGAAGGGCCTCTGCGGGCAGCCAGGGAGCATATAGAAGCCTATGGTCTTAGCAGGCAGATTACCACAAGACTTTCGGATGGTTTACATAACTATAAAATGGGAGAGGCGGACGCTCTGATCTGTGCGGGGATGGGCGGCGGCCTGATGCAGCGGATCCTGAAGGCGGAACGGGAGAAGACAGATTCTTTTCGGGAACTGATCTTACAGCCGCAGTCCGAAATCGAGGGTTTTAGGCGGTTCCTGCGGGAGAACGGTTATGGGATCGTTGACGAGGAAATACTTGAGGAGGACGGTAAGTTTTATCAGGTGATGCGCGCCGTGCCGCAAAGAAAGGAAGACGGAGCAGGCGGCGTGAAAGACGATGCTGAGGACGCTTTGACAGAGTCGGAATTGCAAAATGGCGGGAAAAATGATAAATTATGTAAACTTAAGGACCGTTATGGACCCATCATATTAAAAAAAAGAACGCCTGTTTTTTTATCCTATTTGGAGCGGGAGGCCGCCGTATATGAGGAAATCCTTACGAATCTGCGCGCACAGGGGCTTCAGGAAGAAAAAAGAAGGCGGCGCTGTGAGCAGGTGGCGGCGCTTTTACAGGACAATGAGCGGGTAAGGAACGGGTAAGCTGTGACTGCGGGAATTAGCCGTACTACAAGACAAAGATACGGCATAAGAACGTAAAGAGAAGGAGGGAACTGTCTATGGTAACCATCAGGATCGACGGAAAGGAATACTACTATGAGGATGGCATCAAGTACGAAGTGGTTGCGGAGGCGCATCAGAACGACTATCTGAACAAAATCGCGCTTGTGACGGTAAACGGAAAGATTCGCGAGCTGATGAAGCGGGTGGACAGAGACTGCGACCTGACTTTCATTACGTGCAGGGACGATATCGGTCATAAGACCTATGTGCGCACAGCCGTTATGCTGATGATGAAGGCGGTCAAAGACGTGGCAGGCGTAGAGGCAGCGGCTAACGTCAAGGTGGAATTTGCCATTGGCGCGGGATATTACTGTGCGTTTCGAAATGGTCTGAAACTGGACGCGGATACGATCGAAAAGGTGAAGGACCGCATGGGTGAGCTGGTGGATATGGACCTTTTGGTGACGAAAAAGGCGTATCCGGCGGACGAGGCGGTGGCGCTGTTTGCGGAGAACGGCATGAAGGATAAAGTTTCTTTGTTCCGCTATCGCAGAAGTTCCAATATCAATGTTTACTGCATGGGAGATTATTACGATTACTTTTACGGATATATGATGCCCAGTACGGGCTATATCAATCAGTTTGATCTCTTTGCCTACGAGGACGGCATGATCTTACTGCTTCCGGAACCGGAGGACCCGGAGGTCCTGCCGGAATTTAAGCCCAGCAAGAAGCTGTTCCAGACCCTGATTGCGACCGGGGCATGGGGAGAGGAGCTGGGGATCGACACGGTGGGCGATTTGAACGATCAGATCTGCAGCGGCAGCATCTCCGATATGATTTTGGTGCAGGAGGCGTTACAGGAAAGGCGGATCGGGGAGATCGCCAGGGATATCGCAAGGCGCGAGGGCGTAAAGTTTGTGATGATCGCGGGTCCTTCCTCGTCAGGAAAGACGACCTTTTCTCATAGGCTTTCCATTCAGCTTAGGACCTATGGCTTAAAACCGCATCCCATTGGGTTGGACAACTATTATGTAAACCATGATAAAACACCGAGGGATGATGACGGCAATCCTGATTTTGAGTGTCTGGAAGCGCTTGATGTAGAACAGTTCAACAAGGATATGACCGCTCTTTTGGCAGGGGAGGAGGTACAGCTGCCGACCTTTAACTTTAAGACGGGAAGGCGGGAGTACAGCGGAAAGAAGACCAAACTCGGAGAAGATGACATTCTGGTGATCGAGGGAATCCACGGGCTCAATGAAAAGATGTCTTACAGCCTGCCGGCGGAGAGCAAATTCAAGATCTATATCAGCGCACTCACAACGCTGAATGTGGATGAACACAACAGGATCCCTACCACGGATAACCGTCTGCTGCGCCGCATCGTGCGGGATGCCAGGACCAGAGGCTCGTCCGCAGCGCGCACGATTTCCATGTGGTCGTCTGTCAGAAGGGGGGAGGAAAGGTACATATTCCCCTATCAGGAGGAGGCAGACGCTATGTTCAACTCGGCGCTGATCTATGAGCTGGCGGTGATCAAGCAGTATGCGGAACCGCTGTTGTTTGGGATCAAACAGGGAGAGCCGGAGTACCATGAGGCAAAGCGGCTCTTAAAATTCCTGGAATACTTCCTGGGTGTCAGCAGTGAGGAGCTGCCGAAAAATTCCCTGTGCAGGGAGTTTGTGGGCGGAAGTTGTTTTGAAGTATAAAGGAAGGACTTTCATCGTGTAAGTAGGACAAATGATCGCGGCTGTATTCGTACAGCTGAGGAAAGTCCGGGCTCCATAGGGCAGGATGCCGGATAACGTCCGGTGGAGGCGACTCCAAGGCCAGTGCAACAG
>ERZ779627.100-NODE-100-length-25812-cov-7.716349_pt1 | contig 25812 bp, 14 predicted proteins | sample MGYA00514191_ERZ779627 | MGnify/ENA primary metagenome ERZ779627 (study PRJEB29562, sample SAMEA4376705) | mouse gut metagenome | isolation source: Cecum | study: EMG produced TPA metagenomics assembly of the A DSS colitis mouse model was used to assess the... | reverse complement strand
TGGGTGTTTGATTACTTGGCATGTTCATGCCTCCTTTCACCAATGGAGGAGAAAGAGGAAAAATTGTACGTTTCCATACATTTATTGGCAATGAGGGCGCACTGCGCCCTTTTTTATGCAAAAACCGGCCCCGTCTCCAGCTTCGGAGGCGGGGCCGGTCATATACTGCGGGGAGTTTCCGCCCCATGGGGGAGCCGGGGCGCTCGCGGGCCTGTCCTACTCCAGGTAAAACACCGGCCCCCTGGGCGGGAAGGGCAGGCTGCGCCCTCTGGGCACCAGAAAGGCGTGGTCCCGGCCATAGAGGTTGAGCCGGTCGCACGCGCAGTCGGTGATGATGAGCAGGGGGGCCTCCTTGGGAAAATCGGAGGCGTGCTCCAGCAGCTCCACCCCGGGCTGGAGCACTGTGCCGCCCCGGCCCCGGACCTTGACGCTGCCGGCAATGTCCGCCGCCTCCATATACCCCTGGTCGTAGGGGGCGGCGTCGCAGAAGACCACCCGCACCCGGCTCACGTCCCGGGCGGCGCTGTAGCTGGCGATGGCCCCCAGGGCGGCGGCCAGCAGGGCGCGGTCCATGGAGCCCGAGGTGTCCAGCAGCACCCCGAAGGTGCGGCCCGCCCGGGCCGCCTCCTCATACCGCCAGGAGGGCCGGGGGATATCCGGGGTGGACGACTGCCGGCGGCTGAGGCGGGCGTAGGTCCGGCGCTTCTCCAGGGGCTCGAAGCGCTCGTCAAACCACCGGGCCAGCTTCACATCCCAGGGGATGGGGGGCTGGGACAGGGCCCGGATCTCCTCCACCAGCCCCTCCGGGAGATACCCCCGCCCGTGGGTCTGGTGGTAGTCCAGCCCCCGCTGGATGGCGGAGCGGCACCAGGCGTCTAGATCCACCCCGTCCCTGGTATCCAGCCAGTCGGGAGGGCCAAATAGAATGTCGTGCCGGGCCATGCGCCGGTATTTGCGCAGGTTGGCGGCCAGCAGGTCGTAGACGCTCTCGGCGGACAGGCCGTTCAGCTCCGGGTCATAGAGCAGGCCCTCGGGCATCTGGCCTACCTCCATGTCCCGCAGCCACTGGTTGATGACGTAGTCGCAGGCCGCGTTCCACAGCTCCGGGTCCCGTTTGCCCAGCCGCTGCTCGTGGCACAGGGCGGCGTGGAGGTACTCGTGGGCCAGTACGAACCGCCACTCCTCCTCGGTGAGGGCGGCGGCGGGGTTGACGTAGATCTCCCGCATGTGGACCGAGATGGCGGCGACGGGAATGTCCATCCGCTGGACGGCCAGGGGGTCGTCCACCAGCTGGAAGCCGGAGGCCACGCCCCCCAGCAGGGGGTAGCTGGACAAAAACCACTCCTGGGCCCGGTGGATGGGGCCCATTTTTTTACGCGCTCCCGGCTCGGCCCGGACGCCCCCGGCGTAGTCCACCGCGGCGCGCAGGGCGTCCCGCAGGCTCTCGGCGAAGAGCTGCCGCCAGTCCGTGGGGCCGTACCACCAGCGGATGGGCCGGCCGCCCCGCCAGGCCATGTCCGCCCGGCCGTTGCTCATGGTGGAGAAGCGGAAACAGGCGGGGTCTCTGTGCTCCTTCAGCCACTGGTACAGCTTCTCCTCCTCCCGGGCGTTGGGGGGCAGGGGGCTGTTCAGTTCCCTGGGGGGTGTGCCGACGTGGAGGTCGGCCAGATACCGGGCCGTGACGCAGTCACAGGCGGCGTTCCACAGGAGGTCCCCCTCCCGGTCCTCCCGGATGTGGCCCAGCCCTAAGTGGAGCAGGCAGTGGGCGATGACATAGGCCCACTCCTGGGGTTCGGCCCGGCGGTGGCTGTTGGCGTAGATGCGGCCGTCAGAGGCCACCCAGGCCCAGTCCTCCCTGGCCATGGGGTAGCTGTCGTCAAAAGAGGTGTCCGCCCGCTCCATCAGGGGACCGAGCACGGGACTCCGCTTTACCAGCCCGCACCCAGCCTGGAAGGCCTCCTGAGCCGGATTGGGCTTTTTCTGTTTTCCCTTCATGCCGTCCTCACCCGTTGCGCTTGTCCGCCAGCCGGGGCAGGTCCCGGAAGAGCTCCACCACAAACCAGTCGGGCAGTTCCCTGCCGTCCTCCGGGGTCACCGCCATCCGGGCGATCTCCAGGCTCAGGTCGGCCAGTTCGGTGATGCGGTCCTTGGCCTGGAGGACCAGGGCGCGGCTGTCGCCGCTCAGCTTGCTCCGCTCGGGGGGCAGCTCCTTCACCAGCCGGGCCCGGAGGGACTGGGCCAGGAAGTAGAGCACGTCCCGCTCCTCCGGCCTGCCCGGCCAGGGCTGCTCGCCGGAGAGAATTTTGTCCAGGGCGTACTGGCTGCGCACCTGCCGGATGTAGGCCATGAACTGAGTGGCGTGCTGGGGACTGAGGGACCCCGCCGCCAGGACGCGCAGGGCGTTTTCGTCGATGTCGGGGCCGTAGCTGCGGATGGCGTCGCTGAGCATGTGCCAGGAGCGGGGGGTGGAGAAGGGCTCCTCGCTCTTGGGGGGCTTGGCCCACAGGTGGTCGGGGCGGCTGGTAATGTAGTCGTAGACATAGGGGTGGATGCCGTTCTGGGCGGCCCACTCCAGCCACAGCCGGGGGCTGGCGGTGAGCTCCACATGGAACATCCGGTTGACGAGGGCGGAGGACATGGGCCGGGTGATGGCGTTGTCCTGGGCCCGGTTGCCCGCCCCCACTACGATGGAGCCCTCGGGCAGACGGTACTCCCCGATGCGCCGCTCGTGGATGAGGGAGTAGAAGGCCTTCTGCACCTCAGAGGTGCAGGCGTTCAGCTCGTCCAGGAAGAGGACGTAGGGTTCGCTCCGGGCGATGGTCCGGGGCGGGCAGAACTGGCTGAAGCCGTCTTTGATCTGGGGCACGCCGATGATGTCCTCCGGGGCCAGCTGGCTGCCCAGCAGGGAGACGCACTCCAGGCCCAGAGAGCCGGCGAACTGCTGGACGATGGCCGATTTCCCGATGCCCGGCGCGCCCCAGATGAACACCGGACGGATGAGGCCTACGTTCAGCAGGACGTCCAGGAGCTGTTTGTGGTTGACAGTGACCGTTAAATTCATGCCTGCTACAACTCTTTCCTTCGTTTTTCGCGGATCCTTGCCGTTTCCGGACGAATATCTTCTCTGTGTTCTGATATATTATACATCTGAATGACTGCCGGCACAAGAGGCTCCCTGGTACAGTGGAGGGCGCGGGGCCGGCTGCCGCCCTGCTGTCGGAAGCCTGGGGTTATACAGCGGCCCCGACGCGCCGATATTTATTAAAATACTCTTTCCAGAAGATATCCTGACCGGCGTGGCCGCCGGCGCGGGAAAGGAGTAAAACGATATGCAGGCTGACCTCAACTGGCTGACCGACCCGGCTGTATTTCAGGTAAACCGCCTGGACGCCCACTCCGACCATGTGTGTTACGCCTCAGAGGAGGAGGCCCGCCTGGGGCAGACTTCCCTGCGGCAGTCCCTGGACGGGCTGTGGCGCTTCGCCTGGAGCCCCAGGCCCGCCACCCGCCCCGCGGACTTCTGGCGGGCGGGCTTTGACGATTCCGCCTTCGGGACCATCCAGGTCCCCGGACACATGGAGCTCCAGGGGTACGGGCAGATCCAGTATATCAACACCCTCTACCCCTGGGACGGACATTCGGAGCTGCGTCCCCCGGAGATCGACTGGGAGGACTGCCCCGTGGGCAGCTACGTCCGAAAGTTCGACCTGGACCCCGGCCTGCGGGAGAAGAAGGTCTGTATCAGCTTCCAGGGAGTGGAGCAGGCCTTTTACCTCTGGCTCAACGGCCAGTTTGTGGGCTATGCCGAGGACAGCTTCACCCCCTCCGACTTCGACCTGACTCCCTATGTCCGGGAAACCGGCAACCGGCTGTGTGTGGAGGTGTACAAGCGCTCCAGCGCCGCCTGGATCGAGGACCAGGACTTTTTCCGGTTTTCCGGCATCTTCCGCTCTGTGTACCTCTACGCCAAGCCGGCGGTCCACCTGGCCGACCTGTGGCTCCAGGCCGGGCTGGAAACGGACAACGCCACCGGCGCCCTGTCCCTCCGCCTCCTGCTGGAGGGGGAGGGGGCAGTCCGTGCCTGCGTCACCCATCCGGAGCGGGGCACGCTGTTTGACGGCGGGCTGGAGCTCACCCCGGAGGGTGGATACCGCCGCAGCCAGCCCTTCCGCTTTGAGAACATCCGCCCCTGGGACCACGCCCGCCCGGAGCTGTACCGGGTAACCCTGACCGTCTCTGACCCGGACGGGAGCGTCACGGAGGTGGTTCCCTACGATATTGGCTTCCGCCGGTTTGAGCTGAAAAACGGCCTGATGCTCCTCAACGGCCAGCGGCTGGTGCTCAACGGAGTCAACCGCCACGAGTGGAGCCCGGAGACCGGCCGGGCCATCGGCCTGGCGGACATGACCGCCGCCGTGGAGACCTTCCAGCGCAACCACATCAACGCCGTGCGCACCTGCCACTACCCCAACCAGACGGCGTGGTATCACCTGTGCGACGGTCACGGCATCTGTATGATGGACGAGGCCAACCTGGAGAGCCACGGCTCCTGGCAGAAGTTGGGGCAGGTGGAGCCCTCCTGGAATGTGCCGGGCAGCCTCCCGGAGTGGCGGGAGTGCGTGGTGGACCGGGCCCGGTCCATGTTTGAGCGGGACAAAAATCACGTGTCCATCCTCTTCTGGTCCTGCGGCAACGAGTCCTATGCTGGAGAGGACATCCTGGCTATGGCCGAGTTCTTCCGCAAAAACGATTCCAGCCGGCTGGTCCACTATGAGGGGGTATTCCACTGCCGGGAGTTCGACCGTATCTCCGATGTGGAGAGCCGGATGTACGCCCCGCCGGAGGAAATTCGGGAGTATCTGGAACATGACCCGAAAAAGCCCTTTATCCTCTGCGAGTATATGCACGACATGGGTAACTCCCTGGGGGGCATGGAGCGCTACATCCGCCTGGAGGAGGAGTTCCCCCAGTACCAGGGGGGCTTTATCTGGGATTTTATGGACCAAGCCCTGTGGCATACGGACTGCAACGGCCGGCGGGTGCTGGGCTACGGCGGGGACTTCGGCGAGCGGCAGACCGACTACGCCTTCAGCGGCAACGGCATCGTCTTTGCCGGCGGCACCGAAAAGCCCGCCATGCAGGAGGTGCGGTACTGGTACTCTTCCCCCGAGGAGCGGGCGGCCCACGACGGGGCCAATGAGCGGGCAAAACAAGCCCTTACCCTCCCCGCCCGAGGGACAAAAAAATCTCCCCTCCGCGTCACCCACGGCGACGGGGCCCTGGGGGTGCGGGGAGAGGACTTTGAAATTTTATTCTCCCGTCCGGAGGGCGGGCCGGTGTCCCTGCGTGTGGGTGGGCACGAGTGGCTGTGGCGGGCTCCCCGTCCGGCCTACTGGCGGGCCCCCACCGAGAACGATCTGGGGAACGGCTTCGCCGTCAACAGCGCCATTTGGTCCGCCGTGGACGGCTGGCAGAAATGCGAAAATATTGAACTGCTGGAGGAGAGCGGGGAAAAGGTCTCTATCCGCTTCACCTACACCGCCCCCGCCCTGCCCGGGCTGAAAACCGACGTGACCTACACGGTGGATGACACAGGCTGTATCACGGTGTCCGCCCGCTGCCACGGCGGGCCTGACCGGCCCGGACTGCCCCTGTTCGGCCTGCGGTTTGAAACGCCGGAGCCGGTGGAACGGGTGGAGTGGCTGGGCCTGTCCGGGGAGACCTACCCCGACCGGAAAAAGGGGGGCGTCTTCGGCTGGCACAGCGAGGCACCCCACATCCCCGCCTACCTGGTCCCCCAGGAGTGCGGCTGTCATGTAGACACCCGTGCCCTTGTGCTGCGGGCGGGGGATGGGAGCAGGCTGACCCTGGAAATGGGAGAAGAGCCTTTCGCCTTCTCCGCCATTCCCTACACCCCCCAGCAGCTGGAACAGGCTGCCCATGTGGAGGAGCTGCCCGCCCCTGCCCGCACCGTGGTCACCCTCTGCGGCGCCATGCGGGGCGTGGGCGGCATCGACAGCTGGGGCAGCGATGTTGAGAGGCGTTTCCGGATCGACCCGGCGGAGGACCGGGAGGTCTGTGTGCGATTATATTGCGGCGGCTGAAAAGGACGCCGCCCCCTGTTTATGCAGGCCGGCCTCCCTGATAAAATTCAGGGAGGCCGGTTTTTCTGATTTGTCAATGATGGCGGCCGTCAAAAAACGGCGGGGTCCCGTCCGATGAGAGAATGGCCGGCGCGGCTGCCCGCCGGCGTTACAGTGCGGTCCCCCTTCTGGGGACGAAGAGCCGCTCCATATCCACACCTTCGTGAGTGAGCAGCCTGACCTTCCTTTGAAGGCCGCCGGCGTACCCGGTCAGGCTCCCGTTGGAGCCCACGACCCGGTGGCAGGGGATAATGATGGAGATGGGGTTATGCCCCACGGCTCCGCCCACTGCCTGAGGGGACATCCCCGCGGTCCCCCGGCGGGCAGCCAGCTGTTTTGCCAGCGCTCCGTAGGTAACGACCTCCCCGTAGGGGATCTGGAGAAGCATGTTCCAGACTTCTTTCTGAAACGCGCTCCCGGCCGGCGCGAGGGGCAGCTCGTTGGGGGCGGGCCTCTTCCCGGCGAAATAGCGGTCAAGCCACCGCTCGGCCTGTTGGAGGACGGGCAGGTTTTTGGACTCCCCCGCCTCCTCCCCTGGAGAGGCGGGATAATACTTCTGGCCCTCCATCCAGAGGCCTGTCAGAGTTTCATCCTGTCCCGCCAGCAGCAGGGGGCCCACGGGGGAGTCATAACGTGATGTGTACATCATATCTCGCTCCTGTTCAAAACTTTGTTGATATATACCATGTTAGATGGGGGCGGAAGTCTTGTCAAGGAGTATTTTGAGCGCAGGGAGCACCGGACAGCGAAGGAGGGAGAAATAATCAATAAATAAGTTGCAATAAAATATTGATTATGTTATATTATAAATAATTCCAACAGAGTTTGTTTTAATGGACGCACTGGATGCCGGGAGCGGAGCGCAGGGCGTACACAGCGGGGGCGGGCAGAACGTCCCCATAACATCGGGAGGGAAGGCTATGCGGTTTACCAAATCTTTTCAGGAGTGGTGTGAGGAACAGGGCGCCGGCGAGCTGCTGCGCTGTTACGAGAAGGGGGGAAATCCCCTCCCGGCGGATCAGGTGGGGTTTTCTGCCGCCGTCACGGCCGCGTTCCGATGTCCAGGATGCGGCTACGAATGGCGGCGGACCCTGAACAAGGCGACGCGCAAGGGGGCGCGATTGGACTGCCCCGCCTGTAACGGCCGGGTATCCTGGGGAGACAACGTCTGGACGAGGCGGTACCCGGAGCTGCTCCTCCAGTGGGACTTCGAGGCCAACGCCATGGAGCCGGAAAACTGCGGGAACAGGAATAATGTATTTCACTGGTACTGCCGGCGGTGCCGTAACCACTGGACGGCGCGGCTGAACGACAGGATCGCCTCCGCCGAGCGGGTCCGCCGCAGGGGCGGCGAACTGTGTCCGTTCTGCGGTGAGCAGAAGCTCTCACCGCAGTATAATCTGGCCAGCCTGTATCCGGAGCTCTCCCGCCAATTTGCCGTGGACCTGAACGGCGGCCTGCAGCCTCAGGAGTGTTTCCCCGCGGGGAGCCAGGAGGTCTGGTGGAGGTGTGACTTCGACCCAAGCCATGTCTGGCCAGAGAGGATCTCCAACCGGACCCTGCTGCGCAGAGGCTGTCCCCGCTGCGCCCGCCTGTTCAAAATGACCTATACCAGCCGGGTCCTCTTCTACTACCTGCGCCAGGTCTTTCCCGACTGCGCCTGCGAGTATCCGGAGGGCCGCTACCATATAGACATCTGCCTCCCGTCCCAGCGGATCGCCATCGAGCACCATGGCTACACCCATCTGAAGGAGGAAGCCCGCAGGCGGGATATCCGCCGCCGGGACGAGCTGCTTCGGAAGGGGTACCGCCATGTGCTCTGGCTGGTGGAAAGCCCGGAGCCCATCCCGGATTTCGCGCTGGATGGAGATGTGCTTACTTACTATGACCCCGCACCGTATGAGCAGATGGACCGGCTGGTATGTTATGTGTTCCGCTGGCTGGAGGGGCTGACCGGGGAGGTCATCCACCATGACCCGCCGGATTTTATCCGGGACCACCAGAAAATAGAGAACGCATATTATCATGAGCGGCGGCGGCGTTCCCTCGCGGTCTGCTTCCCGGAGCTGGGGAGGGAGTGGAGCGAAAAAAACGGCAGTCCCCCGGAAGCCGTTCTGGCAGGCTCGTCCAGAAAGGGGATCTGGAAATGCGGAAAGTGCGGCCGGGAGTTCCCCGCCACCGTGGCAAGCCGTACCGGCCAGCGGTCCGGCTGTCCCTACTGCGCCGGAAAGCTCCCCACAAAGACCAACAACGCTGCCGTCCGCTACCCCCATCTTCTGGCGGACTGGGACGCCGAAAACAACGACAGGACCCTGTATGAGCTGCTGCCCAACACCAAATATCTGGCCGCCTGGGTGTGCCACACCTGCGGCCACCGCTGGAGGACCATGCTGTCCAACCGGGCCAATCCCAAGGGGAGCGGGTGCCCGGCCTGCGGGCGCACCGCTCCTGCGGAGGGGGATAATCTGGCCGCCAAAAATCCGGAGCTGGCCGCCCTCTGGCACCCGACGCGGAACGGGGCGGTCACCCCGGATCAGGTGGCGGCTCAGAGCAATAAGCGGTGGTGGTGGCGCTGCGAAAAGGGGCACGAGTGGCAGGGCACCCCCAACAGCATGAAAAAGACGCCGCCGGCCCGGCTCTGCCCGTACTGCCGCGGCGACAAGGTCTGGGCCGGCAACTGCCTGGAGACGGTGGACCCGGAGCTGGCCGGACAGTGGCACCCCACAAAAAACGGAGCCCTGACCCCACGGGAGGTCACCGCCACCACGCCCAGAGGGGTCTGGTGGCTCTGCGGCCGGGGCCACGTGTTCCGGGCCAGCGTGTACAGCAGGCATGTGAACCACACCGGCTGTCCCTACTGCGTCAACCTGAAGGTCAGCCCGGATAACTGCCTGGCGGCGGTGTTCCCCCAGCTGGCCCAGGAGTGGCACCCGGAGAAAAATGGGGCGATGACCCCTTGGGACGTGACGGCACGGAGCACAAAGTCCGTCTGGTGGCGCTGCGGGAGGGGACACGAGTGGCAGGCGCAGGTGAATAAGCGGAGCGTGCGCGGCCAGGGCTGTCCCTACTGCTCCGGCCGGCGGGTCTCTCCCGAGCACTGCCTGGCGGCGGTATTTCCCCAGCTGGCCCAGGAGTGGCACCCGGAGAAAAATGGGGCGCTGACCCCCTGGGACGTCCCCCCCGGCGGGGTGCGGAAGGTATGGTGGCGCTGCGGGAAGGGGCACGAGTGGCAGGCGAGCATCAGCAACAGGGGGAAGGGCAGGGGCTGCCCGTACTGCGCGAAGCGTACACGCAGGGGCCTTACACTGGAACAGGCTTCGCCGGAGCTGTGCGCACAGTGGCACCCCACGCGGAACACGCTGCCCCCCGGCGCCTACATGGCGCACTCCAATAAAAAGGTGTGGTGGCGCTGCGGAAAGGGGCATGAGTGGCAGGCGACGCCGGACTCCCGGGTGAGCGGCAGCGGGTGTCCCTACTGCGCCGGGCGGCTGGCCAGCGAAGAAAACTGTCTTGCCGCGCTGGCCCCGGACCTGGCGGCGGAGTGGGACTATGAGGCGAACGGCGAACTGACCCCGGCGCAGGTCCTCCCCCGGTCTATGCGGAAGGTGGGGTGGATCTGCCGGTCCTGCGGCCACCGCTGGAGTATGCCAATCGCCTACCGCGCCGAAGGGAGCGGGTGCCCCGTATGCCGGGAAGGGCAGAGGAAACGCCGCAAGACGGACCTGTGAGCCGGGCGCTGCGGAGCGGCTGGAATAGGGGGCGGAATAGGGCCAATAATAGGATTTAACAGGATTAAATTCGCCGTTTTATCCCGCTTCGCTGCGGAAGAGAGGGCAGGAGGGGCGCCGCGGCCGGTTTCATATGGTTTAAGATCGTCCCTGTCGGCGGCGTTTTAAGGTTTTTTTGATAAAAATGGCAAAGAGACGGGAAAGCTCCCTGTGTTGGCACCGGATTTGCTAATACACTAAAGTGGTACGACCCAGGCCGGGAGAGGGGAGATGGGAGACACGGACCTGGAGCGGCCGGCGGAGCCGGCCCGCTGCGCTGTCTGCCGGAAGAGAACTTACAACAATGAGACAGAAGGGAGATCAACCATGGAGTACGGGTTTTTATCAATTCTACCGCCGCTGCTTACCATATGTCTGGCACTTTACACCAGAAATGTGCATTTGTCCCTGTTCGCCGGCATCTATTCCTCTTATCTGATCATCAATCAGAATGTGGTTACCGCGCTGAACAGCACCCTGAACGGCTGTGTCAACAGCTTCAGCTCCAGCAGCAATGTCATCGTCATGGGCTGTATCCTGACCCTGGGCGCTTTGACTTATATGTTTGGAAAGACCGGCGGCATCGACGGCTTTGTGAATATCGTGCTGAAAAAGCGGGGGCTGGTGAAGTCCGGCAAAGGCGCCAATATCTTTACCTATATCATTGGCTGCCTGGTCTACACCTCCGGCACCCTGAGCACTCTGATTACCGGTTCCGTGTGCCGTCCCGTCAACGACGCCCTGCGCGTCCCCCACGAGAAAGCGGCCTATATCGTCCACACCACTTCCATGCCGGTGTGTTTGCTGTTCCCCCTGAGCGGCTGGGCGGCCGTGATGATGGGCGCCCTGACGGCGGCCGGCATCTCCGAGGGGGAGGCCATGTCCGTCCTGATCGGCTCCATCCCCTTTAATATCTACGCGATCCTGGTGGTGCTCATGGTCCCCGTCCTGGCGCTGACCCGCTTCGACTTCGGTCCCATGAAGAAGGCGGAGCTCCGGGCCCAGACCACCGGCTACCTGGACGACCCCCGGCATCCCAGCGCCCAGCAGGTGGGGGACCTGAAGGACTCCGGCAGCGGCTCGGACGAGGCCTCTGAGGGCAAAGCCAGCTATCTGCTGGTTCCTCTGGCGGCGCTGATCGTCACTATTATCGCGGTTCTGCTGATCACCGGCAAGGGCAGCATTATGAATGGCTCCGGAATGCAGGCCACCCTCTGGTCCCCCTTTGTCGCCCTGACCGTTCTGGGCGTTATGGTGATCAGCCAGAAGCGCATGACCTTCACCAACTACCTGGACGAGGTGTTCAAGGGCGCCGGCGAGATGGTGGGCATCGCGGCAATGCTGATGATGACCTACGCCCTGGGAACCTGTGTCTCCACCCTGGACACCGGCCACTACCTGGCCAGCCTGTTCGGCGCCGTCCTCTCCCCGGCACTGCTCCCCGTCATTATCTTCCTGATCGGCTGTGTGATGTCCTTTGCCACCGGCACTTCTACCGGCACCTTTAACATCATGATGCTGATCTCCATCCCCATGGCGCAGGCCATCGGCGCCAACCTGCTGCTGACCATCGGCTCTGTCTGGGCGGGCGCGCTGTTCGGCGACCACGCCTCCCCCATCTCCGACACCACCATCATGTCCTGCTCCACTACCGGCTGCGACATTGTGGACCATGTAAAATCCCAGCTGCCCTATGCGCTGTCGGCGGCGGTGGTCACCGTGGCGGCGTATCTGATCCTTGGATTCGTTCTGTAAAAAGAGGCGGAGCTGTATGCGGTACGATGTGATCATTCGGGAATGCAGAATCCTTGACGGCTCCGGAGCGCCCTGTTTCCCCGGGGATATCGGCATTTCCTCCGGGAAGATCCAGGCTGTGGGCGATCTGTCCCAGGCCCATGGGGAGCAGGAGTACTGTGCCCAGGGGCGGTACGTCTCCCCCGGATTTCTGGATATCCATACCCACAGCGACAAGACCCTTCCGGAATATACCAGGGCGGAGAGCCGCATCCTCCAGGGGATCACCACCGAGCTGGGCGGAAACTGCGGCATCTCCCCCTTCCCGGTGGTCCCGGAACACCTGGAGGACCTGAGGAGCTATGAGGGCGGGAACCTGCCCTACACCTGGGACAGTGTCAGGGGCTACCTCGACTATCTGGAGGGCCTGGGCACCAGCACCAATTTCGGCTGTCTGGCGGGGCACGGCAGCCTCCGTATGGCCGTGATGGGCTATTCCGATCAAAAGGCGGACAGCCGTCAGCTGGCGCGGATGCGCCGGCTGGCGGTCCAGGCCCTGGAGGAGGGGGCCTTCGGGATCTCCTCGGGGCTGATCTATCCCCCCGGCTCCTATTCCGACCGAGAGGAGATGGTCTATGTCCTCGGCGCGGTGCGGGAGCACGGCGGCATCTATACCACCCATATGAGAAACGAGCGCCAGCTGCTGACGGCCTCTGTGGAGGAGGCGCTGGCTGTGGCCGAGCAGGCGGGCGTCCCCCTCCAGATCTCTCACCATAAATCCCTTCATGAGCCCCTGCACAGGATCGCTGTCCGGGAGACGACCGCCATGATCGAGGCGGCCCGGGCGCGGGGGGTGGACGTGACCTGCGACCAGTACCCCTACAGCGCCTCCGCCACCGTCCTCAGCTCCGACATCCCGGCCTGGGGCTTTGAGGGGGGACTGGACGGGCTGATCGGGCGGCTCCACGACCCTGAGACCCGCAGAAAGCTGAAGGATGAGGCGGACCAGCGCCACATCGGCCGCTGGCATAATATCTATGTCTCCGCCCTGCAGAGCCCCTCCAGGCAGTGGATGGTGGGAAAGTCGGTGGTGGACATCGGGGCGGCGCTGGGCAAGAGCCCGGCCGACGTGGTGTTTGACTTGGTGGAGGAGGAGCGCAACCAGGTGTCGGAGATCGACTTTGGGATGTGCGAGGAGGACATCGAGTGGATCATGCAAAAGCCCTATGTGATGCCCGCCTCCGATGGGGAGGCCTATTCCCTGACCGCACCGGGACAGCCCCACCCCAGGAATTTCGGGACATTTCCCCGAGTTCTGGCCCACTACTGCCGGGAGCGGGGACTGTTTTCCCTGGAGGAGGCCATCCGAAAGATGACAGGCCTGCCGGCCTGGCGCCTGAGGCTGAAGGACCGGGGGCTGATCCGGCGCGGGATGTGGGCGGATCTGGTGGTGTTCGATTTTGACAGGCTGGCCTCAGATCCCACCTATGAGGACCCCAAGCGGCCCTGCAGCGGGATTCATCAGGTGTTCGTAAACGGCGTTCTGACCGCCCAGGACGGCGTCCATCTGGGCGCGAAGGCGGGGCATATTCTCCGGGCGGGGAGTTGACAATCCGGCCCGAAATATAGTAATTTATAACAGAAAGATTTCGCCAAAAACAGTGCGAGAGGAAACGATCATGGGAATACCGGATACAGCACGGCTGGAACTTCATTCCAAATGGCCTCGGGGGCCCAAAAACCTGATCACAGATGTTCCGGGCGTCAAGGTGGGCCATGTAACCTTGAAGGACCAGGATATCAACACGGGCGTCACCGTGATCCTTCCCCACCCCGGGAATCTGTTTCGGGATAAGGTGATGGCGGCGGCCTCGGTGATCAACGGCTTTGGAAAGAGCATCGGGATCTTGCAGATCCAGGAGCTGGGTACCATTGAGACCCCCATTGTCCTCACCAATACCATGAGCATCGGCACCGCCTTCACCGGGCTTTGCCGGTATATGCTGGAAAACAATCCGGAGATCGGCGTGTCCACCGGCACGGTAAACTGCCTCGTCACCGAGTGCAACGACGGCCGCCTCAATGACATACGGGGCTTCCACATCCAGGAGTCCCATGTGTTCCAGGCCATCGCCCGCGCGGATGAGTGGTTTGAGGAGGGGAGCGTGGGCGGCGGGACCGGGATGTGCTGCCTGGGGCTGAAGGGGGGCATCGGCTCCGCCTCCCGGCAGATAACGGCGGACGGGCAGACTTATACGCTGGGGGCCGCCGTGATGTCCAACTTTGGCGCGGCGGGCAACCTGGTCATCGGCGGGACCCATTACAACGCCGCCCCCGGCCCCGTCTCCCGCGGGGCTGACAAGGACCGGGGCTCCATCATTATCGTCATTGCCACCGATCTGCCCCTCTCAGAGCGCCAGCTGGGCCGGGTGGCCAGGCGGGCCACCGTCTCCCTGGGGCGGACGGGCTCCTACTGCGGAAACGGGAGCGGCGATATCGCCATCGCGTTTACCACCGCCAACCGGGTGCCCCACTACAGCGAGCGCAGCGTCCTGAACTGCCGGATGTTCTTCGACGAGGAGCTGGACCGGGTCTTCGAGGCCTGCGTCGAGGCGGTGGAGGAGGCCATCATCAGTTCTCTGTACCATGCGGAGACCACTACCGGGATCCGGGGAGAGACAGTGCTTGGGCTGAAAGACTTTTTAGCGGGAACCGTATAAACAGACAGAGGGCAATACCCGCCCATCCGATTCGGACCGGCGGGCATTGCTGTTTCAGATGGAGGCCTCTATGCAGAAAAAAAAGACCATTGGGATCATCGGCGGTATGGGACCGATGGCGACGGCAGACCTGTTCCAGAAGATCATCGCGCTGATCGACAGCCCCGACGACCAGGGTCACCCCCGTGTTTTGATCGACAGCAACACGGCGATCCCGGACCGGACCGCCGCCATCCTTCACGGCGGGCCGGACCCTCTCCCCGAGCTGATCCGTTCCGCACAGACGCTGGAGCAGGCGGGGGCCCAGGTGCTTGTCATGGGCTGCAACACAGCCCACTACTACTACCCGCAGATCTGCCGGCATATTACCATTCCCTTCCTCCATATGCTGGAGGAGTCGGCGAAGGCCGCCCGCGATTCGGGATTCCAGAAGGTGGGGGTGCTGGCCACCGACGGAACGGTGCGGTCCGGCGTCTACACCCAGGCTCTGGAGCGCTGGGGCGTGACTCAGCTGCTCCCTGACGAGGCGGGGCAGGCCGCGCTGATGGAGATGATCTATCAGGGGGTCAAGGCCGGCCGGGCCGTCTGGCCGGCGGAGGCGGTCAACAGCCTGATCTCAGAGCTGGCGGACCAGGGGGCTCAGGCGCTGCTTTTGGGCTGTACCGAGCTGCCCATCGCCTTTGACCGCTATCATCTGGTCAGCCAGATCCCCCTGCTGGATCCGACCTGGGTCCTGGCCAGGAGCGCCGTCCGCTTTTCCTGCGGGGAGGCGGACCCTCTGGAGGTATAGCTTGAAAAAGATCGGAGTTGTCTACGGGGACAGTAAAAATCCGGACGTGATCCGCTATCTGGAGCAGGACCTGCGGATGGTATACGGCGACCACGCGGCCGTCCAGAACTACTTTATGGACCAGATGTCGCCGGGCAGCCTCATTGAGGCGGATGTCCTGGTGGTCATCAATAACCGGCTGCTGCCCCGGCTCAGGCGGTACAGCTCCATGAAAAATGTGGTCTGCATGACCCGAAGCATCAAAAAGGCCTATCTGGACGAAATTTTGAAGATCCCCGCTGATACAGACGTGCTTCTGGTCAATGATACCCGGCAGAACGCGGAGGAGATGATCCTCATGTGTTATGAGCTGGGGATCAGCCACCTGAATCTGATCCCCTACGACGCCCGGGAGGAGGCGGCGGGGGCCTACCGCCATATCAGGAACGCCATTACCCCCAACGAGCCCCACATGGTCCCCCCCTATGTTACAAGCGTGATCAATACCGGCTTTCGAGACATCGGCTTCAACACCATGGTGCAGATCATGGACATTCTGGAACTGAAGAACGAGTCCATTATTTATCACCTGCTCCAATATATCTCCAGCATCGTTGAGCCCATGCCGGGCTACCGGGTCAGCTATTTTGACGGCCTGTTGAAGGAGCAGATGCTCAACCAGTATATCTATCATTCAGAGGCCGCCATATTCCTGGTGGATGTGGAGGGCCGGCTGATCTATTTCAACAAACGGGCGCAGGATATTTTTCAGTTTCCGGCCAACCCTCCTACGCGGATCGAGGCCTATCTGCCCGCGGAACTGATGGAGTATGTCAGCGCGGACCGGGACATCTCCCATCAGATGCTGACCATCGACGGGATGAACTATGTGGTGGATAAGGTGAAGATCGGGCTGGAGCGGCAGGACATGGGCTGCTTTATCACCCTTCAGGACGAGATCGTCCTGAAAAACATTGAGACCTCCTTCAACCGCAGCCTGAAGGAGAAGGGGCTGTACGCCAAGCACACGTTCCAGGATATTCTGCATACCTCCGCCAGTATGCACAAGAGCATCGAGCTGGGGAAGCGGGCGGCCAACACGGTCTATACCATCCTGATCGGCGGAGAGAGCGGCGTGGGGAAGGAGCTCTTCGCCCAGGCCCTGCATAACTACTCCGACCGGAGAAATATGCCCTTTGTGGCGGTAAACTGCGCCGCCATCTCGGAATCCCTGCTGGAGTCGGAGCTGTTCGGTTACGAGGAGGGCTCCTTCACCGGGGCCCGGAAGAAGGGAAAGCTGGGCGTGTTCGAGCTGGCCAACCGGGGGACGATCTTCCTGGATGAGATCGGGGATATCTCTCCCAGACTGCAGCTGGGACTTCTGCGGGTCCTGCAGGAGCGGCAGATCATGCGCATTGGCAGCAATCAGATCATCAATATTGACGTGCGGATCATCGCCGCGACCAACAAGGACCTGTGGCAGGAGGTGGAGAGGGGGAACTTTCGCCGGGACCTGTACTACCGGCTGAACACCATTTCCATCACGCTGCCCCCTGTCCGGGAACGCACAGACGATATCCTGCCCCTCTTCCAGCACTTCATGGGCGCCCAGTTTTCCCGGCTGACCCCTGAGGAGATCAGTGCTGTCTTACAGTATCCGTGGCCCGGGAATGTCCGGGAGCTGGAAAACTGCGCGCTGTACTATAAGGCGCTGGGCGAGCTTCCGGACCAGGTCAGGCGGGTCAAAAACGACAGGTCGATCTGGAAAAGCCAGCTGCTTGACGCCAAAAACGCCATATTCCAGATCCTTCTGGAGCACCAGTCCATCGGGCACGGCCTGGGCAGGACAGCCCTTTTGGGGTATTTGAAGGAGCGGTCTGTTTTTTTAAGCGATATCGCGCTGCGCCAGCTTCTGGAGGAGTTGGCACAGGAGGGATATATCTCCATCGGAAAAGGGAGGCAGGGGACCACCCTCACGCCAAAAGGGATAGAATTTTTACAATCTGAGCTTCTATGATCCGGCCCCCATCGCGGAGGACCGGCGGGGCGGAGCAGAGCGGGAGGCGGTAAAACCGCCTCCCGCTTTTCAGATGGAATGCTCGGGCCGCCTTGAAGTCCGCCGGGCGCTGTGGTAAAATGGAAAGACAGTCTATCTTATACAGTCTCTGAAGGAGTGTGTGGTCCATGACATTGACAGAACAGATGATCCTGCTTCAGGCCCCCAACCCCGCAGCGGCGGAAAACGGGAGAAAGCTGTGGAAGAAGGGGAGCTTCTCCGGCCTGTGCCGGACGGAGGACGATACCCTGTATTGGGCCCAGTGCGCGGGGAGCGGAAAAACGCCCTACCGGGTGTCCATCGACTGGACCGACCCGGAGGCCCCGGTGTGCCGGTGCTCCTGCCCCAGCCGGCAGTTCCCCTGCAAGCACGCCCTGGGGCTGATGTTCGGGCAGCTGGCCGGCGGACCCTTCGAGCCGGCGGACATCCCTCAGGACATTGCCGAAAAACGGGCAAAACAGGCGGCCCGGGCGGCCAAAAAGGAGGAGGCCGCCGCCGCGCCGGCCAAGCCCAAAAAACCCAACGCCGCCGCCCAAAAGAAGAAGCTGGCCAAGCAGCTGGAGGGGCTGGATATGGCGGAGAAGATGGTGGACGACCTGCTCTCCTCCGGCCTGGGGGCGCTGGCGGGCTCCTCCGCCCAGACCTATGACAAGCTGGCTAAGGACCTGGGCAGCTGCTACCTCACCGGTCCCCAAACCGCCTTCACCCGCATCGCCCTGGCGGTGCGCACCGTCCAGAAGGAGCCGGAAAAGGCGGAGGGAGCCTACGCCGAAGCTCTGCGCATTCTGGTGGCCCTCCGGTCCACCATTAAGAAGTCCCGGGCCTTTCTCCAGGACAAGCTGGAGGCGGGCAGCTTTTCCCCCGAGGACTCCGCCCTCTTCGAGGCGCTGGGCGGCGTGTGGAAGCTGGAGGACCTGCGGGCCATCGGCTCCTTCCGGGAAGATGTCCGGCTGACCCAGCTGTCCTTCGACGTGAGCTTCGACCAGGCGAAAAAAGAGTATGTGGAGCGGGGCTGGTGGATCGACCTGGAGACCGGGGACATTTTCCAGACCCTGAACCTGCGGCCCATGAAGGCGCTGAAATACGTGAAGGGGGAGGACAGCCGCTTCGGCGCGCTGGAGGTCCCCGCCCTGTACATCTACCCCGGGGAGGGGGACCGGCGGGTGCGCTGGGAAAGCGCCTCCGCCCGGCCCCTCACGCCGGAGGAACAGGCCGCCCTGCCCGGTCTGGCCCAGCCCGGCCTGGCGGCGGCCGTCAAGCTGACCAAGGGGGCCGTCAAAAACACCCTGGCCCCCAAATTCCTGGCGGTTCTGGTCCCCATCGGGAAGCTGGGGAAGGTGGGGGAGGGCCTCGTGCTGGAGGACCCCCAGGGGGATCGGATCGTTCTGGGGGACCGGCCCGAAGACGGCCCGGACCACGCCTGCACCGCCCGGCTGGCCATGCTGCCTGGGGAAATCCCGGCGGGCAGCGCCCTGTTCGGCCTGATGTTCTACGACGAGAGGGACCGCTCCCTCCGTCTGCACCCCTACAGCGTGGTCACGCCGGACCAGGTCATCCGGCTGCTGTTTTAAGGGGTGGCCGCTGTGAATTTACAACCTCTTTTTGATGTAAAAGCCCGTCTGGAGCAGTCCGCCATTGCCGGGACCGGTCTGCTGGGGGAGGACTTCCGCCTCCAGCGGGCGGCGGAGGGGATGAAGCCTCTGGCCGCAGCCAGCCCGGTGTTCAGGAAAATCGGCGGGGGCCTTGACAAGCTGCTGTCCGCCCAGCCGGAGGCCCGCTCCGGCCTGCTGCTGGACCTGCTGGCCCTGGTGGACGCGGTGGTATACACCCAGGCCCGGACCGGGGCGGAGGGGGAGCTGTCCCCTCTGCTGCCCGCCGGGAGCGGCCAATATCAGGAGCTGTCCTACAGCCAGCTCCAGCCCCTTCTCGCCGCCCTCACCGGGACCGGCGGCGGACGGATGGAAGTGGTACAGAGCAGCTGGGATAACCACCCCGAATTTTTTACCGATTACCGGATCCTGCCCGCAGTGGCGGCGGGATTAGGGGACAGCTACGGCGAGCTGGCCGAGCTGAACGCCCGGATTTTGAAAGCCCAGGGCCCCGGGGCCGTGTCCCTGCTGAAGGAGGGCTTTGACCCCGCCGGAAAGAAGGCGATGGCCCGCCGGGTGGAGGTCATTTCCGCCATTGAGGGTTCCACCGCCACCCCCTGGCTGCTGGAAATGCTGCCCCAGGCCAAAAAGGACGTGCGCGCCGCCGTCCTCACCGCTCTAGGGGAGGACCCCGCCAACACCGCCCTCCTGCTGGACCTGTCCAAAACCGAGCGGGGGGCCAACCGGGAGGCCGTCCTCCGGGCCCTGGCGAAGCAGGACGGAGAAGCGGTAACCGCCTTCTGGGCGGCGGAGCTGGCGAAAAGCAGCGAGTCTGTCCGTTTCCTGGGCGAAACCCGGGCGGACTGGGCCTCTGACCTGGTGGCGGAGGGCCTGCGCACGCGGCTGGAGAGGGCCGTCTCCAGCGGGGAACCAATCGACACCAAAGGCAGAGAGGAACTGTCCCGCTGGCTGGCTCCGGCGTCGGGCAAATCCTCCCCCGCCATGCTGAACTGCTGGCGGTGGGCGGACAGGCATATGCCCGATATATGTGCCCTGAAAACCGGCACCGGACATCTCCTGGGATTTGAGGAAAACCTGCTGAATATTTTGATGTACAGCCTGTGCGCCGCCGGCCCCGGACCGCTGTGCGATTTGTGCCGGGAGCTGTGGGGCAACGACCGGGACAGCGCCCGGTATCTGCCCCACGCCCTTCTGGCCTCCCTGCTCACCCGTCCGGCGGCGGAGGTCTATAAGGAGTTTCTGCCCTGTGTGGAGCGCTCCTCCGGTGTGCGGAAGGCCCAGGCTCTCAAGGATGCCTTTGCCCGCGTCTTCTGGAACAGGAACGAAGGATGCTATCAGGTGTCCCATAACTACTACGGCATCCAGGCAGGCGGCGCACGGCCAGCCGTCCTGTATGAACCCCTGGACCGGCGGTGGTTCGACCTGCTGTTCAAGATTCCGAACATAGACGACATCCTGCGGCGGCTGGTTCCCCCCGAGGACCCGGAGCTGCAAGGAAAGCTGATAAACTATCAGTACCGGAAAATTTTAGAGGGCGGACATTTCATCGAGGAGGACGTGGCCTTCCTCCGGGAGCACGGCTGGACCGAGTGGAAGGGCTTTCTGGACCGAAAGGTTCGCAAGGACGGCAGCTTGACCACCTTCGCCGTGGTCCGCCTGCTGAACCAGACCTCCCTCACCGGTCCGGAGAAGGCCGCCGAGCTGCGGAATCTGTATCAAATCGTGCAGGAGCAGCACGCAGCCAACAAGCGGCCCACCTGGCCGGAGCAGAGGGTACAGGAACTAATTGCCGCCTGGGAGGCGGAGTAAAACTTCCCATTCCGGGTTCCCGCCCCGCAGGGGCGGGAACCACAAAAGAACGTCCAGCTTGAGGAACTCACACGAAAAATGGACGGAAAGCAAAAGAGGGATTTTTATGAATATACAGCCTCTTTATGATGTAAAAGCCCGGCTGGAGCAGTCTGCCATTGCCGGGACCGGCCTGCTGGGGGAGGACTTCCGCCTCCAGCGGGCGGCGGAGGGCCTGAAGCCCCTGGCCGCAGCCAGCCCGGTGTTCGGGAAAATCGACGCGGGTCTGGACAGGCTGCTGTCCGCCCCGGCGGAGGTGCGGTCCGGCCTGCTGCTGGACCTGCTGGCCCTGGTGGACGCGGTGGTCTACACCCAGGCCCGGACCGGGGCGGAGGGGGAGCTGTCCCCCCTGCCTGCGGGGAGCGGCCAATATCGGGAGCTGTCCTACAGCCAGCTGAGCCCCCTGCTCACCGCACTCACCACCACCGGCGGCGGACGGATGGAGGTGGTCCAGACTGCTTGGGACAACCACCCTGAGTTTTTCTCCGACTACCGGATTCTGCCCGCGGTGGTGGCCGGATTGGGGGACAGCTACGGCGAACTTGCCGGGCTGAATGCCCAGATTCTGAAACAGCTGGGCCCCGCCCCGCTGCCTCTGCTAAAGGAGGGCTTCGACCCCGCCGGGAACAAAGCCATGGCCCGGCGGGTGGAGGTCATTGCCGCTCTGGAGGAGGCGGGGGCCACCCCCTGGCTGCGGGAGACTTTACCCCAGGCCAAAAAGGATGTCCGCGCCGCCGTTCTTACCGCCCTGGGAGAGGACGTGGAAAATGTCCCTCTCCTGCTGGAACTGGCCCGGACCGAGAAAGGGGACAACCGGAACGCCGTGCTGAAAGCCCTGTCCAACCAGAACGGGGAGGCGGTGGCCGCCTTCTGGGGGGAGGAGCTGGAGAAGAACCCCGTCTCCGTCCTCTTCCTGGCGAAGGTGGAGCAGAACTGGGCGGGAGACCTGATTGCCGCCGGCCTGCAAAAGCAGCTGGAGGAGATGATGCCCCACGGAGACCGTGTCTCCGAGGAGGAGCAAAGCAAGCTGTCCCGCTGGTGCCAGGTGGTGGGGAAGAAGACCTCTCCCGCCATGGTGGACTTCTGGCGCTGGGCGGACGGGCATATGGAGACCTTTGACAGCTTCACCAATGCGAAAGGTAATCCTATCTTTATCGGGGTGCGGCTGACCGACACCCTGCGGGAGTGCGTGTGCCGCACCGGCCCCGGCCCCCTGCGGGACTACTGCCTGAACCTGTTCGACCGCCGGCCCGAGATGACCCGGTATCTCCACATCAGCTTCCTGGCCGCAATGCTCTCCCGCCCGGCGGCGGAGGTCTTTGAGAAGTACAGCCCCTACATCCAGACCAGAAAACCCCTGCTGGACACAGAGCGAAAAAAGACCCTGCACACTGTCCTGCTCCGGGCCCTGGACGATGTGTGGTGGTTCCCTCAGGGGGGCTGGTACAGCGTCCGCGGCAGTCAGCCCGCGGCCCAGCCGCTGGACGTCCGGTGGATTGATCGGATGATACATGCGGTCTGGACCGACGTGCAGGGCAGCTGCGCCACCATCCACGCTGTCTACTGGGAGGATGTGGGCGGTCTGGACCGGAATTTAATGAAGAAGACCAATCCGGCCAGCGAGGAGATGAAAAAAATCCTCATCCCCTACGCCCGGAAGCGTATGGCGGAAAATGGCCAGCCCTACACATACAGCCGCTGGCTGTTCTACATGGGAGCCAGCCCTAGAGAGGTGCTGGGGAAGGCCCTGGCCCGAAAGCCCAACGAAAACCGGCTGTACGCAGTGTGGCAGCTGATGTACGACGCCTGGCAGGTCCTGCCCGTGGAGGAGACCATTGCCCTGCTGGAGGAGATCCTGGCCGAGGGGGCCTTCCAGAAGCAGGCCGCGCCCCACCTCCAGAAAGCCATCCCCTGGACCATTGAACAGCTTCGGGCGGGGAAGGACTTCCCGTCCAACATTGATTGGAACAAAATGTAAAAATGGAGGGAATGACCATGTCCGATAAAAATGTACAGCGCCTCCCGGCGGAGGAACTCTTCCAGCGGGAGCTGGACGCCCTCATCTCTGCGGAGACCGACCCCGTCCCCACCGGGTGGCGGATGTCCCCTAAATCGGTGCTGACCTACATTGAGGGCAACGCCACCGTCAAAGGGGTGGACATCACCCCTAAGTACATGGGCAACCGCCGGCTGGTGGAAATTGCCATCGCCACCCTGGTGACAGACCGGGCCCTCCTCCTCATCGGCGAGCCGGGTACCGCCAAGAGCTGGCTGTCCGAGCACCTGGCCGCCGCCGTCAACGGAGACTCCACAAAAGTTGTCCAGGGGACGGCGGGTACTACGGAGGAACAGATCCGCTACTCCTGGAACTATGCCATGCTCATCGCCAAGGGGCCCTGCCCCGAGGCTATGGTGAAAAGCCCCGTCTACCGCGCCATGGAGACGGGCTCCGTGGCCCGCATCGAGGAAATTTCCCGCTGCGCCAGCGAGGTCCAGGACGCTCTCATCTCTATTCTTTCGGAAAAGCGGCTGTCCGTCCCTGAGCTGGGGCTGGAGGTGCCTGCCCAGAAGGGCTTTTCGGTGATTGCCACCGCCAACACCCGGGACAAGGGGGTCAACGACATGTCCGCCGCCCTCAAGCGGCGCTTCAACATTGTGGTCCTGCCCACCCCCGCCGATATGGCCACTGAAATGGATATCGTCCAGACCCGTGTGGCCCAGCTGTCCGCCGGTCTGGACCTGAACGCCCGCCAGCCCGACATGGATACGGTGGAGAAGGTGGTCACCATCTTCCGGGAGCTGCGCTCCGGGGCCACCCTGGACGGCAAACAGAAGCTGAAACCCACCTCCGGCGTGCTGTCCACCGCCGAGGCCATCTCCCTGCTGGCCAACTCCATGGCCCTGGCCGGCAGTTTCGGAGACGGCTCCATCGCTCCGGGCGACCTGGCTGCCGCCCTCCAGGGTGCGGTGGTGAAGGACGAGGACAAGGACAAGATGAGCTGGAAGGAGTATCTGGAGAATGTAATGAAGAAGCGGGGGAGCGAGTGGCTGCCCCTCTACCGGGCCTGCCGGGAGCTGAACGGAACATGAGCGGGCCGGTATTGTTCGGGGTGCGCCACCTGTCCCCGGCGGCGGCGTTCCACCTGCGGAGGGCCCTGGACGAGGCCCGGCCAGAGCTGGTGCTGGTGGAGGGGCCCGGTGACCTGAACGGCCAGATGGAGTGGCTGTGCCACCCAGAGACAAAATTCCCTGCCGCCATCCTGGCCTACACCAAGACGCCGCCGGTGCGCACCCTCCTGTGGCCCTTCGCCGTCTACTCCCCGGAGGCTCAGGCCATTTTATGGGCCCACGAGCACAAGGTGGAGTGCCGGTTCATGGACCTGCCCTCCTCGGTGTTTCTGGGGTTTGTAGGGCGCGAGGAGGTGAATTGGCCCGCAGGGCCAAGAGAGGCTGGCCTGGGCCGCGACCTCGGCGCGCCGTCTGATGAAACGGAAGAAGACGATAGAGCGGCGGGCCGAGTCGTCCCGCCCTACACCGATAACCCGGAAGACACCCAACATACCACCGAATCCGTCTACAAGCGGCTGGAGACCCTCGCCGGCGAGGACCACGACACCTTCTGGGAGCGGAATTTTGAGCAGGCGGAGGACTATCGCGCCGCCGCCAACGCCTTTGGCCGGGAGCTTCGGGCGGCATCTGAGGACAGCCGGCGGGACAGAGCCGAGACGGTGGTACGGGAGGCCTGGATGAAGCGGGTCATCTGTCAGGCCATCGACAGCGGTGTTCCGGCGGAGAAGATTTTCTGCGTCTGCGGGGCCTTTCACGTGGCCGGTCTGGAGGGAAACGCCCCTATGACCGATGAGGAGGAGGCCGCCCTCCCCCGGGCGGATTCCTGCGCCACCCTGATGCCCTACTCCTACTACCGGCTCACCACCCGCTCCGGCTACGGGGCGGGGAACCGGGCCCCGGCCTATTTTGAGCTGCTGTGGGACTCCCTCAACGGAAAAGGACTGGGGGAGGCCCCCTACCTCTACCTGACCAGGCTGGCCGCGGCCCACCGAAAGGCGGGCAATTTGACGTCCTCCGCCGAGGTCATTGAGGCCGTCCGCCTGGCAAATACTCTGGCGTCTATGCGGGGGAGCCGGTATCCCACCCTGTCCGACCTGCGGGACGCCTCCATTACCACCATGGGCCACGGCCAGTTCTCCGAGTTGGCTCTGGCGGCGGCGGACACTGAAATCGGCAAAAAAATTGGCTTCCTCCCCGAGGGGGTGGCCCGCACCAGCGTGCAGGAGGATTTCTACCGGCAGCTCAAGGAGCTGCGGCTGGAGAAGTTCCGCACGGCTGAGCTCCAGCGGCTGGACCTGGACCTGCGGGAAAAGCTGAATGTAAAGTCGGAACAGGCCGCCCTGTCCGACCTGCGCCGGTCCTTCTTCCTCCACCGCCTGCGGGTGCTGGGCGTCCACTTTTCCACCCTGCTCCCCTCCCGGCAGGAGGGGGCCAACTGGGGGGAGTACTGGGAGCTGCGCTGGACCCCGGAGGCGGAGATCGAGATCGTGGAGTCCGCCCTCATGGGGGACACCATCGAGGGGGCGGCGGCCTTCGCTCTGAAGGAGCGGGCGGACAACAGCACCGCAATCTCTGAGGCCGCGTCCATCTTTCAGGACGCCTTCCTGTGCGGGATGCCCGCCGCGGCCCGGCACGCCCTGTCCGTTTTGCAGGGGCTGGGGGTGGACGCCGCCGCCATTGCCGACGTGGCCGAGACCGCCTCCCGGCTCAGCCTGGTGGTGCGGTACGGCGACCTGCGGCGCTTCGACCCCGCGCCGGTGGTGCCTCTGGTTAAACAGCTATACCTGCGGGCCTGCCTCACCCTGGCAGACGCCTGTGTCTGCGACGCCCAGGCCGCTCCGGCGGTAAGTAAGGCTATGGACCAGCTCAACACCCTCCAGCTCAGCCACGACTTTTTAGAGGAGGACCGCTGGCTGGGCCTGATGGAGGAGATCTCGGACCGGGACGATCTGAACACCCGCTGCTCCGGCTTTGCCATGGCCATCCTGCTGGAGCGGGGCGCGGTGGATGAGGCGCTCCTGGCCCGAGAGGTGTCCCGGCGTCTGTCCCCCGGCGTCCCCGCCGATCTGGGAGCCGGGTGGTTCGAGGGGCTTGCG
>ERZ779627.88-NODE-88-length-28106-cov-37.797726_pt1 | contig 28106 bp, 20 predicted proteins | sample MGYA00514191_ERZ779627 | MGnify/ENA primary metagenome ERZ779627 (study PRJEB29562, sample SAMEA4376705) | mouse gut metagenome | isolation source: Cecum | study: EMG produced TPA metagenomics assembly of the A DSS colitis mouse model was used to assess the... | reverse complement strand
GTGACGGCATCCGAGATTCCATGAATATCATCGCCGTTAAGACCCTGACCTTGGTCACGCCTCAGCTTGGCATTGATTATTTGAAGAACTTCGGCTTTACCACCATCGTGGAACGCGAGGAGATCAATGGCGAAATCTTCTCGGATATCCAACAGACTACTGCACTCGGCGGCCTCACCCATGGCGTCACCAATGAGGAATTAAACGCTGCTTACGCCTGCATCGCAAACGGCGGCACCTATATCAAGCCCAAGCTCTATACAAAGGTGCTCGACCATGACGGCAACATTATTTTAGACAATACCCTGCCCAATTCCAAGCAGGTCATCAAAGAAACGACGGCCTATCTTCTGACAGATGCGATGGTGGACGTTGTCACCAGCGGAACCGGCGGTTCGGTCAACTTCGGCAACATGGCGATCGCCGGGAAGACAGGAACCACTTCCGACTACAACGACGTATGGTTTGCGGGATACACCCCTTACTTTACCGCTACTACTTGGGCTGGATTTGATAACAATGTAAAACTCTCCGGTGATGAAAAGAATCTGGCGAAAAAGCTGTGGCGGGCAGTGATGTCACAAATCCACGAGGAGCTCCCCAGCGAATCCTTTACCATTCCTTCCGGGATCGTGACTGCGACGGTCTGCTCCCGTTCCGGGAAACTGCCCGTCACCGGATTATGCGATGGCACACTGCGCACGGAATATTTTGCAGAGGGCACGGTACCTACGGAAAGCTGCGATGTGCATTATGCGGGACAGATCTGCCAATACAGTATGCTGCCGGCACGCGAGTTCTGTCCTTTCAAAGTGGAGGGCGTGCTCGAACTGACACCGGTGGAGGATGTGTCCCTGCAAAGCGGTTCTCCGAGCGCCATGACAGATGTCGTGAACGAAGACGGAACAGTCACCCAGGTACCCGCTCCCACGCAGACAACGAATCTTTGTCCTCACGACGAGGTATTCTTTGCTACACCGGGCTATGAAGATATGATCAACGCGCAGCGCGCGGAGATCAACCAAAGAAACGCGGAAGCTGCGGCGGCGGCGCAGGCAGCGGCAGAAGCGGCCGCTCAAGCACAATCGGCGCAGCAGCCTCCTGCTCAATAACGGTCTTCTGTGCCGCCATTGGCATAAAAAAGTGAAAAAAAGAGGATATCACAGCATTCCCTGCGATACCCTCTTTTTTTTATATTTGCATACGGTGATAATGTCAGATCCCCTTCACCTTTCTAATCTCTGCCTCCAATTCCTCGATGCCTTCTTTGGCATCTGCAATCGCCCAGCAGAATGTGTCATAATCTGCCTCGGGCGCCTGCCCATGCTTTTCGTAATAGAGACGTCCAAGCTCAATATAATTCTTACGGATCGTATCCTCGCAAACGGCAATCTTTCTTTTCAGCCCTGCAATATCCGCGATATCCTTTGCTTTCTCCGTTACCTCTTTTCCCTTTGTGATGACCTTGTCACTCACCTTATCAAAAATCTCCATATACTCTCCTTTCCGTGTCTGCTTTACAGACGCTCCGCTGCTTCTTATCATACAATATATCCAGTATAGCACAACTGTATCACTACTGCAAAGTATCCATTATCCCTTCCATGTGCGCTTCCTCCTGCCGCACGATTTCTGCCGCAATGTGCTCCGCCAGGATCCTGTACCCTGTCTCGTTGGCGTGCACGCCGTCGGGCATATAGTCTGTCACGATATCCGCATCGTGAGAATCCAGAAGATTCGCATTGTACAGATCGATCACATGGAAGTCATATGCTGCCGCCAGTGTCAGTATCACGTTCACCAGATCATTCTGCGACAGCAGATAGGTACGCTCCCGCATCAGATAATCATGCAAAATATTTGGAAGGGGCGTGACAAAGAAAATATCTGCATTCGGATAATTTTCTTTCAGTCCCCTCATCAACTCATCCAAATCGCCGCAAAATGTCCACGGCTTCCGCTCCGTCAACGTGCCAAACTCCTTCTGTGAAAGGCAGAAACCATCATTGGTGCCGCCCATTACAATGATGATATCCGTATCTTGGGGAATTTCCCGGTACCGCTCCACAAACGGACTCGACCAATAGCGCCCGATTGTAGAACCGCCGATTCCCAGATTGACGACTTCTTCTGCTCCCAACAGTTCCTGCAGCACAGCCGGGTAAGAACACGCAGGATAGTTTTCCTGTCCTTCCAGATTCGCCGCTGCCGTGATACTGTCCCCCAGACAGGCAATCTTTTTATCGGAGAAATCCAGGCGCCGTTCCTCCAGGCATGTCTTATCTTCCTGATTTACCAAAAGTGTCTCCTCCAAAGAACTGCATATCTGTCTGCGCTCTGCAAGGGTAATCTCGGGAGTCACCATTTCTATTTTTGGCAGCAGATCCGTCATATTTCCCGAAACAACCGCATTGGCAGACGGCGTATCATTCCCAGACAAGCTTGGCATATTGCCCGATATCGAATCACTGTCATTCCCTGAAAGGTTGACCTCATTCCCTGATACGCTGTCACTGTCGTTCCCTGATAGGCTCACCTCATTCCCTGATACGCTGTCACTGTCGTTCCCTGATAGGCTCATCTCATTCCCTGATACGCTGTCTCTGTCGTTCCCTGATAGGCTCATCTCATCCTCAGATATCGTATCATTCTCTGCCAAATTCGGTATCATACCCGTTACTGCGTCATTTCCTGACACATTCATCATATTGTCTGACACAGTTGTCACATTCCATGACATATTTGTCGTATTTTCTACATTATTTATCAAATCATTTGCTGCAAAAACTCCATTTTCTGACACAGATGCCGTATCTATCGACGCATCTGCCATGTCCTCTGACAATAATGTCATTCCGCTTTCCAGCCGTTCACCCGTCATATCGCTTTCCGGCAGCCCACCCGTCATTCCACTTTCCGTTTCAACCATCATCGACACAGGGATGACCACCTCGGTCTCCGTTGTCCGAATCTCCTCCAAAAACTGCAACAGGCTTTCCCGATCCGCCGAAAGTTCCTCGATCTCTCGTCGCATTTCCAAGACGCGGTCATGCGCTTCCCGGTTTCTCGAAAGCACCTGCTCCTGCTCGCGCCGCTCCTGTTTCTCCTGTCTGTCGTTCATATAGCTGTCATAAGCGCGAAATACAATCGCTGCCACAAGTACCGCCGCAAGCGCCAATAAAATCACGGCCAAAATCTCATTTATTTTTTTCATAGCAGTCTCTGTCTCACGATCTCATAGGCAAGCACCCCGGCCGCCACGGAAGCATTTAAGGAGTCAATATCACCACGCATGGGAATCCGGGCACTCATATCGCACTTCTCTCTGACCAGCCTGCTCACGCCGCTTCCCTCGGCTCCAATCACCAGGCCGATCGGTCCTTTCAAATCCAGGTCATACATGGGTGTACCTTCCATATCCGCACACACAAACCATAACCCTTCCTTTTTTAATTCTTCAATGGTCTGTCCGATGTTTGTTACTTTTGCCACGGGAGTATAATTCAAAGCGCCCGCCGAAGCCTTCGCCACCGTCGCTGTCAGACCCACCGCTCGATTTTTGGGAATCACAACACCATGCGCGCCCGCCAGATTCGCCGTGCGGATGATGGCCCCAAGATTGTGCGGATCCTCAATACCATCCAAAAGCAGTAAAAAAGGCGGCTCATCCTTCGCCCTCGCCTTTTCCAGAATCTCGTCCAAATCCGTATAGCCATAAGCTGCTGCGGAAGCAATTACGCCCTGATGATGGCCCGTCTCGGACAGTTGATCCAGACGTTCCTTCGCCACATATTTGATCTGAGTCCCGTGCTTGGCCGCCTCCCGCTTGATGGAAAGGATAGGCCCGTCCTTACAGCCATCCAGAATATAAAGCCTGTCGATGGGACGGCCCGCGCGGAAAGCTTCCAGCACGGCATTCCTGCCCTCGACCGTAAATTCCTGTTGTTCCATGTTATGTAAACCTTCTTTCCCTGTGCGCATCCTTTCACTCTGTTTTAACCAATATGCGCCTTTTCTATGATATTTGTGCAATTACCGGCCTGCACTCTCACACTTCCATCCCTACACGTTCAATCGCAGTCCGGATTAGCACAAGCATCCGCTCCTGCTTCCCCGTCAGATACAAATAGCCGCACAGAGCCTCAAATCCCGTAGCCTTGCGGTAGTCGATGACAGAGGCGTTTTTCGCAGTTGTGTAGGACTTAGCGTTCCTGCCGCGCTTATAAACCGTCCTCTCCTCCTCCGAAAGCTCCTCCTGCAAAGCCTCGATCATCTGTGCCTGCGTCACCGCGTTCACGTAACGAACTGCCGTTTTATGCAGGTTGTTGGCTGAGGTATTGCCCCGCTCTACCACGATGGTGCGAATCACGAGGTCGTAGATCGCATCTCCGATATAGGCAAGCGCTAGCGGGGAGTATGTGCGGATATCGATTTCCCGACAGTCAAAATCACGCTTGATCGCCTCTAAAATCGTTATGCCTTCTTCCATTTGACTCCTTCCCTCGTATCCTCCAGAACAATGCCCTTCCCCAAAAGGATGTCGCGGATCTCGTCGGCTCTGGCAAAGTTTTTCGCCTTTCTGGCTTCCTGCCTCTCCTGAATGAGCGCCTCGATCTCCTCGTCCAAAAGCTCCTGCTTCCTCTCGACCTCCAGACCACAGATATCCGCCAGCGCGACGATCTCGTCTTTTATTGCCTGCAGAAACGCCCTGCTTGCGTCTTCCGAAGCGCAGGTATTTGCAAACTTTACCAGCTCAAAGATGGCGGAGATGGCATCCGCTGTATTAAAGTCGTCATCCATGGCCTCGTCAAACTTATGTGAAAAGCCCTCGGCCTCCTGCTTCTTAGCCAGTTCCTCAGCGCTCATCTCCCCTTCCTTTGCGTTCTCCATCAGGAAGCTTAAGTTCGACACGCAGGTCAGGATGCGCTCCAAACCGTTCTTCGCTGCTTCCATCAGTTCCGCACTAAAATTTAAAGGGCTCCTGTAGTGGGCGGAGAGCATGAAAAACCGAAACACCTGCAGATCATACTTCTCACCGATATCCCGCACCGTAAAGAAATTTCCCAGAGATTTTGACATTTTCTTATTATCAATATTCAAGAACCCATTGTGCATCCAGTATTTCGCAAAGGGCTTTCCGTTCGCCGCTTCCGACTGCGCAATCTCGTTCTCATGATGGGGAAAGATCAGATCCTCACCGCCTGCGTGAATGTCAATCTCCTCGCCCAAATATTTCTTGCTCATCACCGAGCACTCGATATGCCAGCCCGGTCTTCCCTCGCACCAGGGCGACTCCCAAAAAGGCTCCCCCTCCTTCTTCGGCTTCCAGAGCACGAAGTCGAGCGGATCCTCCTTCTGCTCCTCTCCGGAAACCAGAAGGGAACGCTCGCCGCTCCTTAAGTCATCCAGATTTTTATGGGAAAGTTTTCCGTATCCCGGAAAACTTCTGGTCTTAAAATAAACGGTGCCGTCCTGCGCCACATAAGCGTGCCCCTTATCTATGAGCGTCTGGATCATCTCGATCATGCCGTCGATCTCGCAGGTCGCCTGCGGGTGTGTGGTTGCCGGTTGCACTCGCAGCGCTTCCATGTCCTTTTTGCACTCGGCAATATAGCGCTCCGAAATCACGGAAGGATCAGCGCCTTCCTCATTGGCTTTCTTAATGATCTTATCGTCCACATCCGTGAAATTGGACACAAAGTTGACCTCATAGCCCTTGTGCTCCATATAGCGGCGCACGGTATCAAAAATGATCATCGGCCTGGCATTGCCGATGTGGATCAGGTTATAGACCGTAGGACCGCAGACATACATGCGGACCTTCCCCTCCTCCAGCGGCACAAATTCTTCCTTCTTCTTGGATAACGTGTTATAAACTTTCATAATCTCCTCTTTTCCTCTCGTCTCGCATATTATGTCAACCAACTTAGCTTTATTCTCAACGCCCAGACTTTTCCTCGTCTTTTCGCAGCCGCTTCATTTCCCGCTCTAAATCGAGCAGCCTGTTCGTCAACTCTGCATTTGCCCGCTGCAGGCCCATGATATCCTCCCGCACGGGATCGGGCAGATGGGTCTGATCCAATTCCTCCTGCGGCAGCGCCATGTTATCGCGCTTGACCACGCGCCCCGGCACACCGACCACTGTAGAGTTTGGCGGTACTTCATTCAGCACTACGCTGCCTGCGCCAATCTTGCTGTTGTCACCGATTTTAAAAGAGCCCAGCACTTTCGCACCGGTACTGATCATCACGTTATTGCCGATGGTGGGATGTCGCTTGCCCTGTTCCTTGCCCGTACCGCCCAGCGTCACTCCCTGATAGAGGGTCACGTTATCGCCGATCACTGTGGTCTCCCCGATGATGACGCCATGTCCATGGTCAATGAAAAATCCCCTGCCGATCTGTGCTCCCGGATGGATCTCGATCCCTGTCCTGCGCACCCCCTTCTGGGAAACCCATCTTGCCCAGAAATAGTGATGCCGCAGATACAGCCTGTGAGCGATCCGATAATAGCACATAACCTTAAAGCTGGGGTAGAGAAAAACTTCCATATTGGAGTGGATCGCGGGATCCCGTTCTCTGATCACGCGAATCTCCTCCTTAATATATGCGATGAAGCCCATGGTAATACTCCTTCTATTAGTATACGTATAGTATACCATATGAAAAAGCATTTTCAAGTGAAGTCATTTAGACTCCGGTTTTCATTTTTTATATCTCTTACTTTCCTTTTAGCCGCTCAATTTCAGCACGCAACTGTGCCATTTCTTCCGCCTGCTCTTTGCGGTCACGCTCGTACTCAGATAGTTTCTTTTCGTAATTACGCAAGTCTTCCTCATGTTCCTTTCGGTCCCTCTCTATCTTCTCCTCTTTCTCCGCTATTGCTCTCTCGTAATTGCGCAAGTCTTCTTCATGTTCCTTTCTATCCCTCTCTATCTTCTCCTCTTTTTCCGCTATCGCTCTCTCGTAATTGCGCAGATCCTGATAATATTCCTCTCTGTCGCGGCAACGCTTCCTGATTACTTCATCAGCACTCATACGAAAGATCGTCTGCGCTGCTTCTTTTAGATCATCGTCCTTTGATGCAATCATTTTCAATTCCTCCCATGTGGCAGCCTTAAAAAGTGATGCCCAATCATGAATATGATACCGCCTATCTTCATCCGTAGCAAGGTCAATGCGGGATAGGTCTACAACATACAATGTGAAATCATTACTGTATATCTGCTGATTCTTCACATTGATCAATTTATAAGCAGCATAAAACTCAGGATACCCGTCAAACAACGTATAATCCAAAAAGCCGATATGTACAGCCGGTCTTGCTTCCCGATAATCCTGACCGCGATGGATCTGATCATACGAACGGCATAAATACATGATCGAACGATTCTCCCGGTTTAGCTTATTGGCAATCTGCATTTCCAAATTGATCAAAACACAATTGTTCATCACTACATTGATATCCAGGCGAAATTCCTTATCTTTAACAGTATCGCCCAAAATAATGGGATTGGTGATCTCAACCGTTTTCACCTCTGACTCGGCAAGGTGAAGCAGTGAGCAGATCAACCCGCGCAGCACGTTATGGTTGGACTGCAAGACTGCACGAAACATATAATCATTTGTCATATTATAGGGAATTTCTCCACTGGCATTCTGAAATGTTTCGTCAAAAGAAGACACTGCCGTTGAACATTGTGTTTGAAGGTTCTTTTCGTTTTGTTTCATAGATGTGCTTTCCTTTCTCAGACAAAAGTGACGGAGCAGGGCTCCAAAGAAACTGTGAAATCCTTAACCGGTATGGATTTCACATAAGTACGGGCAGGGAATCACCGCCCGAATCGTTGCTATAATTCACATATAACATACGTTCTCATGGAATGCAACAGCTATGGCAGATTTGACTTGTAGAAAAATTATAAACGAAATACCAATAGTGCAATCCTCCTAAACAAGATATAGCGGAGGAGATAGTGGTCTCATCCGCTATATACAAGATATGGCATTGTGCACTTTTACTGCATCATCCTACTTTACGGCTACTTCCACGCTCTTTTTCCCTGTAAGCGCTGCCGTTCTCGCATCGGGCTGCCCTACTCCCACATAGAGAACATAACTGCCGCTGCCCTCCACAAAGGCTCCCTCCTCGTTTACGACCAGGAAGGCACTGCCGGGCACCTTAAGTTCCACTTCCTTCGCCTCACCTGCCTGCAAGGAAATGCGTGCAAAGGCACAAAGGCTGTGATTGGGCACTGCATGGGGTGAAACCTCGTCTTTCACATAGACCTGCACTACATCCTGGGTCGCCGCACTCCCGGCATTTTTGACCGACACCCGCAGCGTCACATCCCCGGATGCCCCTTCGCGCCCTGCGACCGCAGCGCTCTCCACACTGACATCCCCGTAGGTCAACCCAAAGCCGAACGGATAAAGCGGCTCGCGGTCCAGATAGCGGTAAGTCCTTCCTTTCATGCTGTAGTCTTCAAAATCAGGCATCCCTTCCAATGAGCGGTAGAACGTCACCGGCAGTTTGCCTGACGGGGAACAGTCCCCAAACAGGATATCCGCCACGGCACTGCCGCCGCGCGCGCCAGGATACCAAAGCTGCAGTACCGCCGCCGCCTTTTCCTGTGCCACGGAAAGGTCGATCGCGCTTCCTGCCAACAGGCACACCACAACAGGCGTTCCCACGGCCAGCACCGCATCCATCAATTTCCTCTGGGGCTCTGGCAGAAGCAGATCCGCCTTGTCGCCGGAAGCATAGCTGTTGCCTGTATCGCCTTCCTCGCCTTCCAGCGTCTCGTTCAAGCCCACGCAGAGCACCACCACATCGCTGTGCTTTGCCACCGCAACCGCCTCGGCAATGCGGTCGTCCTTCCAGGCCAGATTCTCGGTCCGATCCTGGAACAGGTGAGAGCCCTCCGAGAATAAAACTCTACCATCATGTCCGACTTTGTCCTGTATTCCCTCTAAAACTGTGATATATCGGGAAGAAGTACCGTGATAATTGCCGATCAGCGCCTCCCTGCTGTTGGCGTTTGGTCCGATCACACCGACAGTTTGACCCTTTTTCAGCGGCAGGATGCCGTCATTTTTCAAGAGTACCACTGACTCCTTCGTGAGGCGGTCCGCTACCGCCAGATGCTCGTCACATTCCACCTTTTCATAAGGAACCTTATCATATTCGCTCCCATCAAACAGTCCCAGCAGATATCTGGTGGTAAAGAGGCGAATCGCTGCCTCCGTGATCTCCTCCTCCGTGACAAGTCCCTGCTCTAGTGCCTTTAACAGATACTGATAGGTCACACCGCAGTTTAAGTCGCACCCCATCTTTAATGCCAGTGCCGCCGATTCTTCCATGGTACTTGTCACCATATGATTTTCATGAAAATCTTTGATCGCCCAGCAGTCCGATACATAGTGGCCCGCAAACTCCCACTCACCGCGCAGAATATCCTGCATCAGCGCCTTGCTGCCGCAGCAGGGCTCCCCGTTAGTGCGGTTGTATGCGCCCATCACTGCCTCCACACCCGCCTCCTGCACGCAGGCCTTGAAAGCAGGCAGATAGGTCTCCGCCATATCCTTTTTGGAAGCCACCGCGTTAAATTCATGGCGCACCGCCTCCGGTCCCGAATGAACGGCAAAATGTTTTGCGCAGGCAGCGCTCTTTAATACATCGCCGTCCCCCTGCAAGCCTTCCACATAAGCCACGCCCAGCCTGGAAGTCAGGTAAGGATCTTCGCCGTAGGTCTCCTGTCCTCTGCCCCATCTGGGATCTCTGAATATGTTCACATTGGGAGACCAAAAGGTCAACCCCTTGTAAATATCTCTGTCTTCTTCGGCAGCGTATGCGTTATACTTCGCCCGCCCTTCTGTCGCTGCCACATCGCCGGCCTGACGAAGCAGATCTGTATCAAAGGTTGCCGCCATGCCGATCGCCTGTGGAAAGCTTGTCGCCACGCCCTGTCTGGCCACGCCGTGCAGCGCCTCATTCCACCAGTTGTATGCGGGAACGCCCAGCCGCTCGATCGCCGGCGCGTCATAGCGCAGCTGAGAAGCTCGCTCCTCCACCGTCATCTTTCCCACCAGCTCTTTTGCTTTTTCCCTTGCCTGTGCTCTCGCCCTCTCTCGATTTTCCATTTTTTCTTTCCTTTCTGCGCCGCCCTTGCCGCCCGTATTTTCTGTTATCCTGTAACCCCTTTACGCGTGCCTGTTCCGTCTGTGCACGCTGTCTGCCCTTCCTGTTTTAAACTCAGTATAACAACTCCTGCACCCGCAATCTTTCTAATAATTGCGATTTCTATATGAAAAATTGCGTCTTTTTCCCATGTGACTTTCATCATTTTACCCTATAATCACGAAAAATCAGGTTGTTTTATCGTTATTATTATGGTTTATACCGCAAAACCGCCCTTAACTCTCCTGCCGGTCAGGGATTCCTCTATGCTTTCAGCCCGGATTATGGTATGATATAAGAATCAAAGAACGCAATTTTTAGAATCCGAATCCACTTATGTTGCTTTCACAGCAATTTTTGACCAAAACTGCAAAAGGGGAAAGGAAGAAGCGACTATGATCGAAGTGCTAAACGGCATCAAAGAGACTGTGGTCTATCAGGATATCGAAGGCTTCCGACTGCACAGCAATACAGCCTTTGAGACTTATCCCGATCACTGGCATGCGGCCATCGAAATCATCATGCCCATTGAAAACCTTTATCTTGTCTCCTGTAAAAAAGAAGTTTTTACCGTACAGGAGGGCGAACTTCTTCTCATCAATTCCGGCGTGATTCACGGTATGCCCTCCACTATTCACGGCAAACGCCTGATCCTCCAGGTAGATCTCTCTCTCCTGCACAATGTGGCAGGCATGGAATCTACCTTATCCACGATTCCCCAGGTGCTCCTCCTAACCCCTTCCACCGCGCCCGCCATCCATGCCAGACTGCGGGAACTCATGCTTGCAATCTCCCGGGAATACCACAGCAGCGCCATTCTCATCAGCGCTTCCATCTATGCCAAGCTGCTAGAGATGCTGGTTTTGGTCGGTAGAGAATATGCCGGCAAACGAAACGCTTCCGATACGGTTTCCGGAAAACGGCAGGAACACACGGAGAAGCTTTTGACCCTGTGCCGCTATATTCACGAGCACTGCACGGAAGACCTCTGTCTGGACGAAGCCGCGGCCCTGGCAGGCTTTAGCAAATATCATTTTACCCGGCTGTTCAAAAACTTCACCGGAGTTTCCTTCTATAAATATCTGAACCAAAATCGAATCGAACATGCCGAAAAGCTGCTGGTGGATCCTGAACTTTCCATCACCGAGGTCGCTTTACAGTCCGGTTTCTTAAGCTTATCCGCCTTTATCAGGATGTTTAAGCTGATCAACGACTGCACGCCCACACAGTTCAGAAATCTGCACGAGAAATGATCTTCTCCGCATAGGAATTTCGCTATTGACAAACAGATTTTATTTTGATACACTGAACAACGGTGGCGGAAGGCTAGTCCTTCCCGTCAGGCTGCTGTGGCTCAGTCGGTAGAGCGTCGCATTGGTAGTGCGGAGGTCACGGGTCCGATTCCCGTCAGCAGCTTTGTTAGAAATGTTGGAAGCCTTGTATGTTACAGGGCTTCTTTTTTCAGCAAAGTGATTTCATAAAGGGAGCCTCATGCAGGAAGATTACAGCAGTTTCAGTGACGAAGAACTCCTGATCCGTCTGCGGGACGGTGAGTCGGGCATCACGGATCACATCATGAACAAGTACAAAAATCTGGTGCGGAGCAAGGCGAAATCCATGTACATTCTGGGTGCAGACAGTGAAGATTTGATTCAGGAAGGCATGATCGGTCTGTTTAAAGCCATAAGAGACTATGACAGCGGCCGCGACGCCAGCTTTTTTACCTTTGCGGATCTGTGCGTCTCCAGACAGATGTACACGGCAGTGCAGGCTTCCAGAAGGCAAAAGCACATTCCCTTAAACAACTACATCTCCCTGTACGGAAATACTTCCGAAAGCCGCGACGGTGAGGAGGCTCTGGCCAACGTACTGGCTACCGGCTCCGGTTTAAATCCTGAGGATCTCATCATTGACAGAGAAAATGTGGACCGACTGGAAATGTTGATTGAACGGGAACTGAGCAGCTTTGAAAAGCAGGTGCTTGACCTGTATCTGACAGGCATGGGCTATCAGCAGATTGCGAAAGTATTGGGACGGGACGACAAGTCTACGGATAATGCCCTGCAGCGGATCAAGCATAAGCTTCGAAAAGCGATCCGCCCGTGAAAATTTATCTGGAAATCTACTATCATAAATGGTATAATACTGTCCATGGAAGCATAGCTCAGCTGGGATGAGCGCTCGCCTGACTAGCGGGAGGTCAAGGGTTCGAGCCCCTTTGCTTCCATTTTTTTATTTACCATTTCAGATCATCCTCCGAAAAGTCACAATATCGCATCAGATTTTTTATTCTCAGTTCGATTGCATATCTCTTTCTGTCCTCATAGGTATGACTGCACATTGACCAAAATTTACAAGTGCTCCTACGATGATTTCTTTGAGGGACTGGATTGCAGCGTTCCCAACTAAATGGCTATCTCAACAACACAATCACCAGATTGGATATCGATGTATTGGCAAGGATATGTGATACTTTGGACTGCTCCATTTCAGACTTGCTTGAATATAAGCAAACCTAACCCCTCCATTCCAAAATACGGCGCATTGCACCTAAATTCCGATTCTATGATACCCGTATTTTGATCAGAATATCAATAACATTATCAAAAAGCATGAAAAGACAGCTTACATTTCCTCTACTTTCCTACACCCGACACAGCCCTCGCAGCCTCTTGCGGTCACATCTTCACTGATCAGCTCTCTGGGGCTTGTCAGCAGGCAGACTGCCTGTGCGGAAATACCCTCACCGCTCCCGGTAAAGCCAAGCCCTTCTTCAGTGGTCGCCTTCACGTTCACCTGGCTTACCTCGATGCCGAGCGCCTTTGCAATGTTCTCCCGCATCTGCTCGATATGGGGCCGCATCTTCGGGGCCTGTGCAATGATCGTGGCATCGATGTTTTCCACCAGAAACAGATTTTCGGTAAGGAGCGCTGCCACGTGCTCCAGCAGTTTGATCGAAGAAATACCCTGATAGGCAGGATTGGTATCAGGGAAATGCTTTCCGATGTCCCCTAAGGCCGCCGCGCCCAGCAGGGCATCCATGATGGCGTGCAGCAACACATCAGCGTCAGAGTGGCCAAGAAGTCCCTTTTCGTAGGGAATCTCCACCCCGCCGATGATGCACTTTCGGTTTTCCACTAATTTGTGTACGTCGTATCCCATCCCAATCCTCATAGCGCCCTCCTGCCTTTCTCTCACTCTTATCATTCCAAATCGACCGCAGCTCTATACCGTCTGCCCAGACACATTCTACCGCCGCATCAGCCCTTCTCCGCCAGGATTCTCCTGCAAAACACCCACGACATCACCGTCGCAATGCCCCACCCCACAGGCCAGGACAGCCAGATGCCCGTCTCCTGCCAAACTCTCGAAAACACGAAGGCAAGGATCACCCGCAGGATCAGATCCGTAAAGGTAGCCGCCATAAACTGCCGCATCCGTTCCGCTCCCCGCAGCACACCGTCTGCCACCAGCTTGACTGCCACCACCAGATAAAAAGGCGACACGATCCGCAAAAACAATATGCCCGTCTGCATAGCGCCACTGCCCGTATCTTCCAGAAAAAGCCGCATCATGGTACGCCCCAAAAAGAAATAGAGGATTGAAAAAGGCAGCGCCACCAAAACCGCCAGTCTAAGTCCCGTCCGCAGGCCGTCTCTGATGCGGTCGCGTCGTCCCGCTCCCAGATTCTGTGCCGTAAAGCCTGAGACACCGTTCCCCAGCGTGGTAAAGCCCGTAATGACAAAGGTATTCAGGCGGATGGCGGCCGAGTAGCCGGCGATCACCCCCGAACCGTAGGAATTGACCAGGCCCTGAATAAAAATATTGCCCACGGACACAAAGCTCTGCTGCAAAATGCTTGGCACCGCGATCAGACCGATCTTTTTTAAAAGCGGAAAGGAGAAAAGCTGCGGTCTTCCCTCGCACGCCACCTCCCTAAGCCGCTTTGCAAAGGTGAAAAGCGCCAGCACGCAGGCGATGCCCTGCGCGATAAAGGTGGCCCAGGCAACGCCCGCCACGCCCCAAGAAAAGACGGCCACAAACAAAAGATCCAGCGCAATATTTCCCAGAGAAGAACCAATCAGAAACCAAAGCGGCGTTGTGGAGTCCCCCAGCGAATTGAACATACCCGTAGTCACATTATACAAAAAAAGAAAGACAAAGCCGCCTATATAGATCTTTAGGTAAAGTGCTCCGTCCCCAAATATATTTTCAGGCGTCCGTATCAGCCGCATCATCGCAGGCGTCGTACAAAGCCCCGCGATCGTAAGCGCCGTCGACAGGACCACTCCGGAAATCAAAATCGTAGTCACCGCCGTTCGCACTTTATCATATGCCTTCGCTCCGAAAAGCTGCGACAGCACCACGGTACAGCCGATATTGCTCCCCACTGCCACCGCCATGAAGATCATGGTGATCGGGTAAGAAGCGCCCACTGCCGCCAGCGCGTCCTCGCCCGCGAACTTTCCGGCAATCATACTGTCCGCCATATTATAAAACTGCTGAAACACCACGCTGATAAACATGGGCAGCGTGTACTTGACCAGAGTCCTTTGTGGCTCTCCCTCCGTCAAATCCTGAATCATGTCTTTGCCTCCAACGCCAACAGCCTGTCAAGCAGCCTGTCCGCCACTTCTTCCTTAGAAAGCAGGGGAAGTTCTTCCGTTTCCTCTTTCGTGAGCAGGGTCACCACATTGGTATCGGCGCCGAAACCCGCACCCTCCTGCCGCAGACTGTTGGCCACGATCATATCGATATGTTTCTTCTCAAGTTTGGCCCGCGAATTTTCCAAAAGGTGCTCTGTCTCCATGGAAAAGCCGCATAAGATCTGCCCTTCCCGTCGATGGGCTCCCAGCCAGGCCAAGATATCCTCCGTCCGCTCTAAGGCAATGGACAGCTCTCCGTCCTTCTTTTTCATCTTTTCATCCGCCACCGCCGCAGGACGGTAATCAGCCACCGCTGCCGCTTTGATGATGATATCCTGCTCGGACGCCGCTGTTTTCACAGCCTCCGCCATATCCGCCGCTGAGACGACCGGCACAAAATGCACGCCTGACGGCGTCTGTAAATTGGTTTTTCCTGACACAAGCGTCACATCTGCACCGCGTCGCACCGCCGCAAGCGCGATGGCATACCCCATCTTTCCCGTGGAATGATTGCTGATGTAGCGCACGGGGTCAAGCCGCTCCTGCGTAGGGCCCGCTGTGACCAGCACCTTTTTCCCCGTAAGATCCTTGGGGGTCAGTGCCCGCACGATCGCCTCAAACAAAACATCCGGCTCGGGCATCTTACCCTCCCCGGTATCGCCGCAGGCCAGATAACCGCTGGCGGGCGAAATCACTTCCATACCGTACTTCTCTAACACTTTGATATTATCCTGCACGACCTCATTCTGATACATTCTGGTGTTCATGGCCGGCGCAAAGATCTTCGGGCACTGGCAGGCTAAGAGCGTGGTGGTCAGCATATCGTCCGCGATCCCGTGCGCCGCCTTGGCAATCACATTGGCAGAAGCAGGCGCTACTAAGACAACGTCGGTCTGTTTCGCCAACGAAACATGCTCCACCTGAAACTCAAAATTGCGGTCAAAGGTATCCACCAGACATCTGTTGCCGGTCAGAGACTCAAAGGTGATGGGGTTGATAAAGTTCGTGGCATTCTTTGTCATAACAACCGTTATGTCCGCCTGCTGCTTCTTTAACATGCTGGCGAGGGATGCAATTTTATAGGCAGCGATGCTGCCCGTTACCCCTAATATGATATGCCTATCTCTTAATAACATATGTTACTCCTCCGCCTGTATCCCTTTTTCTATCAAGCGATTGCAAAACTTACACCACTTTAGCTATTTGCACAATTTCAATCCATGTACCAGTTTGGCACTTGCCTATTCTACGTTCTTACGATAAATCAGCCCCAGCCCCTTAAGCGTCAGCTCATTGTCACAGATGATCTCCCGTTTACAGTAAGGCACGATGCTCCCCGCAAGGCCGCCCGTCGCCACCACCGGCGCCTCGTAGCCCAGCTCATCAAATATTCTTTCTACCATGCCGTCCAGACAGGCCGCCTGTCCCATTACAATGCCGCTTTTCATACAGTCGATGGTGTTCCTGCCAACGACCTTCTTCGGCGCTTCCAGACTGATGCGCGGCAGCTGCGAAGTGCGGTTCACCAGAGAATCCAGAGAAACCTTCACTCCCGGCAGGATCATACCGCCGATATAATTTTTCTTATCATCCACCACACTGATGGTGGTGGCCGTGCCCATGTCAATCATAATGATGGGCGCGCCGTAGTAATGCAACCCCGCCACCGCATTGACAACCAGATCCGAACCAAGCTGCGCAGGGTTGTCCATCAGAATGTTTAATCCTGTTTTAAGTCCCGGTCCCACAAGCAAAGGCGCACGATGGAACAATTTCTCCAGCGCCGCCTTCACAATATTGTTGAGGGGCGGCACGACGGAGGAGATGATGCTGCCTGAGATATCCTCCACACCAATGTGATAGAGATCAAATAACGCCCGAAATTCTACCACATATTCCAGTTCCGTACTCGCCTGATTGGTGGAAACACGCTCCACGAAGCAGATTCTCTCTCCGTCCATACAACCGATGACAATATTGGTATTGCCGATGTCAACTGCTAAAATCATGCCGCTATTCCTGCTTTCTGTTCTCGTTCTTAAATCCTGTTTTGTATTGTTCTCTTTTTTATTTACTTTCTATTTACTTGTTATTTATTTAATCATTGCATGCCATGCACGCTGCAGCTTTCCTCTGTCTGCATGCGCCATGCAGTTCTCCTGTCAGACCTTCCTAGCTGCCAACAGAGCGGCATCCTCCGCTTCACGTCCTTTATCCGTGGCATACAGAGGCTTCACTTTTGCCAGCGCGAGACCCACGCCCGTCACGATGATTGCCGCTACCACGGCCTCCACCACGCCGTTAAACGCCACCACGCCCATGATGACATCCAGTACCGCGTCGCCAGCCACGCCCATCGCGTTCGCGTAAGCGTCCTTATACAGAATAAAAATGCCGCTCATCACAAAGAGCGTATTGGTAAACGCACCCGCAAGTCCCGCATAGGAGAGCGCAATGTTCGCGGAAGCTTTCTTGCTGTTGCCAACGGTCAGCACCGCCATCAGCGCCGCGCCCACAACCAGACCGATCACCGTGCAGACAACTGCGCTCAGAGCCTCCGGGAACAGCCGCATCAAAAATGCCCGCACGGAAACAAATAATATAACAGATGCTATTAAATTTACAGCAATCTTCCCCGCCTTGTTTTCGCCCTTCACGATCCTGCGAATCAGAAGCCAGACAAAGTAAGGCACTACGCCGACCAAAATACGCGGCACAAAGCAGATGTAGAGGCTCCTAAAGACGCCTGATACACCCACAACATTATAAGCTAAGACCGGCGAAAACACGAACGCCGAAGCCGTAGCCGGATTTATTGTGTTGTTGATAAAGCTGGTGAGTCCGAATGTGAATCCCAAAAATGCACCTTTCTTCGGTCCGAGAAATAGCGCTCCCAGGATCACCGGGATGTGAATGATCGTCGCGTTGATGACTACAAGCGGGATATATCCCAGTGGTGTGAATGCCATAATCACAATTATGGCGGTGAACAGTGCCGTAAGCACAAGTTCGTAGGTCTTTTCATTTTTCATGGTACAATCCTCCTGTTATTATTCTCATACGAGATACAATACGGTGGTATCATACCACATTGCTGTTTTTTTGACAATATTGTTTACAAAAACATATGTTATGTATCTAAAAAAAGACAGCCTTGCGGCTGTCTTTCAAAGTTTTAATAGTTTTCAGGCTTGACCTGGAAATACGACTGCGGATGCTTACACACAGGACACAGCTCCGGGGCCTTCTTCCCAATCACGATATGACCGCAGTTTAAGCACTGCCATACGCAGTCGCCGTCCTTGGAGAACACGACGCCGTCCTCAATGTTTTGGATCAGCTTACGATATCTCTCCTCGTGCTCCTTCTCGATCTTTGCTACGCCTTCAAAAAGCAGGGCGATCTCTTCAAACCCTTCCTTGCGGGCATCCTCCGCAAACCCCTTGTACATATCCGTCCACTCGTAGTTTTCGCCTTCTGCGGCGTCCCGCAGATTTTCCCTTGTTTCGGGAATGGCGCCGCCATGCAGATACTTGAACCAGATCTTTGCGTGCTCCTTCTCATTAGCCGCCGTCTCCGCAAAAATATTGGCCATCTGCACATAGCCGTCCTTCTTCGCCTTGGACGCATAATAAGTATACTTGGTATAAGCCTGCGACTCCCCGGCAAATGCTGCCAACAGATTTTTTTCTGTCTGTGAACCTTTTAACTCCATAACTGCCTCCTTTTTTCATTTAGTATTACCATTTTACAGCAAATCTTTCATCCTGTCACACAAAATATTACACCACGGCTTGCTGCATGGACGGTACTGCTGTCAGATCGATGACCGCCGCCTTACTTTACCGTCACCTGAAAGGTCGACACCGTTTCCTTGGACAGGGTGTTGACCGCCGTCACCTGATAGCTGCCAGAAGCCGCTGCGGTCAACACGGCCTCATAGGTAGATTTGCTTGCCTGGACCTTCAAGCCGTTTTTCGGCGACTCCTCTCCCAGCGGCGTTACCGTCCACCTCAGTTTATCCGTCTCTACTGCCCGCATCAGCCTGCTTACCTGCGCGTACAATGCGCAGCTTTCCCCGGTCCTCATCTCCACTCCGGTTTTCTGCACTTCCATCGGCCTTACATGGTCATTTTTTAACTGCTCTAAATCCGCATAATGCACCTTCAAAGATCCATCCGTAGCGATCATATCCTTCTTGGTGGTAAATATTTTCTTTACGGAAGATACAGGCTGCCCGCCGTCTCCATATTTTGCCCGCAGAACGACAGAATACTTTTTGTTTGCCGCAAGTCCTGCAATACGGAAGGTGTTGAGCAGATTCCCGTCATAGCCGACTATCGTGAGGACGCCATCCTCCTTACCCTGCTGAATCGGCAGATCAACACCCTTCACTTCGTCCCGTACCAGCACCTCGTACTGTATCTGCGCTGCCTGCGCATCCTCCAGCAGATGCGTAAAGCAGATTTGCGCCGTGGTATCTTTGGGCACAATGCTTTTGATCGTCGGTGCCGTCGGCGGCACAGTCCCCTCGGCAGTAAGCGCCGGCGCATCGTTGTCAACGCTCATCGTATTGGATGATACGCTTTCCTCGGCGGTATTCTCTGACACGCTTTCTTCCGGCGTATTCCCCGACACGCTTTCTTCCGGCGTATTCCCCGACACGCTTTCTTCCGGTGTATTCTCCGACACGCTTTCCTCCGGCGTATTCTCCGACACGCTTTCCTCCGGCGTATTCTCTGACACGCTTTCTTCGTCCTCGTCTTCCGTCAGTGCATCCTCCTCAGCCGCTGTCCCGTCCTCCGTCGATGTATCCTCCTCAGCCACATTCTCCGTATTGTTCTCCGACACACTGTTCTCAGATATCGTATTCTCAGATACACTGTTATCCGATACTGTTTCTTCGAGATCTGCTTCTTCCTTCTTCTCCGGTTCCTGCTGCTCCCGCTTCTGTATCACCGACTCCTGCGCGGCATCCACTTCTTCGAGAACATCTTCCTCTATGCCTTCTTCGTAAGCAGGAACTTTCTCTGTGCTTTCCGCAGCGATCTCCCCATCCGCGGCAGGCTCCGCAGCCTCCGCCACCGGATGAGCCGCTAAGAGCAAAACCGCTGCCATCAGACAGGCAATCCCTTGTTTATGCCGTTTTCCCATCATTGTTCTCCTAATCTTCATTCCGGATTCCTCCCGTCTGCGCACTGCCAAGATCGGACTGATAAGGCTTCACATCCACCGTAAAGCTGCAGACCACTTTCTTCGATAACGTCGATACTGCCTGTACCCTGACCGTACCGCATCTGCTCAGCGTCAGGTTGGCCGTATAACTGTCGGAAGAAGCCTTGATTGCCGCCGCTCCCTTCGGATCGGAAGTCACGCTCCACTTGATGCGGTCCGTTCCCATGACTCTGCCATAGTCTCCGATCTCCGCAAACAATACATAGGTCTGCCCGTTTTGCAATGTCACCGTCCCATCATGCGTGATCTCACTTCCCGCAGCGTTGGCATCCGCCCACAACGCTTCCATGCTTATCAGAGAAACTGTCAGGCTGTTCTCCGCCGCGATCACAGGCTTCAAAGTGGTAAACCTCTTATTCCCCGAAGCCTTCTGCACAGAAACCGCCTCGCCCAAATCCGACGGCTGCCCTGTCGGGAGATAATGCGCCGTCACCATCGCCTCATATGCCGTGGCAGACGTCAGACCGTTTATGGTACAGCGCCAGCTTGTCAATTGTCCCTTCTTGTCATATAACGGTTCGTATGCAAACGTATTTTCTGAACCTTCCTGACCTTCATTTCCACTGCTCTGTGCCCGATAGGTCTTTCCTTCACCCGTGGTTTTATTGGTCAGCGTCAGCGTGTAGTAATACTGTGTGCCGTCAATCTCCCGCACTACCGTATTTGGCTTAACTGTGATATCCACGGAAGTATCAAGCACTGCCGTCTTACTGATAGCGGGCGCCGCCATATCATTGACCTTGATGGTCACATTCTTTGTATCGACAAGTTGCCGTCCCTCTCCCGCTTTGTCATACAGCTTCACAGGTACGGTAAGGCTTGCACCTTTCTTTCGCTCGCCGCTTTTTGTATCCACGGGATAGGCAAAAGGTGTGATCACTGCCTTTTCTTTCTCCCCTGCCGGGTAGGTCACCGTAAAGCAATCCTTCCCCTCGCTCTCCAGCTCATCCACCAGCGCCGCCAGATCCACCCGATCCAGCTTAAAGGCCGAAGCGGCGCCTTTCACATCACAGCCTACCAGCTCCTGCACAGTAACGGGCTGCCCCAGCATAAGGGTCGTTGTCTTATCTTTCAGCACCTGAAGCGACTTCACCACCGTGATGCGAATCCTGTTGGATTCCCTGACTGCTCCGCCGGAATCCTTGCCTGTCACATAGATCTCTGCCGTTCCCGCCTGTCCGCCAAGGCTTATTTTCCCTCTACTGCTGACCTTGACCACCTTCGGGTCAGTGCTCTTAAAGGCAGGACCCTTATAGACATCCTTATCGTTCTCCCACGCATTTGCCGCAGACAGCTCATACCTTACCTCCGCAGGAAGCATTTCGCCTGTCGGATCCGTATAGCTGTAGCCGCCGTTTTCATCGTTGAACGCGGCCTCTTTTCCATCTGCGCCGTAAGCCGTAAGCTGTATCTTTGTGAGCACCGGCATCTTGGTGGTAATCTTTCCGCTCATCCATCCCGCATAGCTGATCTCTCCCGCCGCGTTCACGGTCATATTGCGGACATAGAACACATAGGCGGTATTCGTGCACAAACCGCCCGGCCAATCCAGTCTGCCTTCGGCAGTTTCCGCTCTCGCCGTCACGACCTTTCCCTGCACGCCCGAACACAATGCTTCGGATAACGCGGTTTCCAGCGTCTGTCTCTGCTCGTCGGTCATATCCTCCGCCATCCCGTTATCCAGACCAGCCTCCGTCAAAGCCGCTTCAACAGCCGCTTTCCAGGCTTTGGCATTGTTACCGAGAGAAGCCGTATAAGGCACGGCATACCCTTCCGTCCATCGGCTGTTCGCATTTTTCTTCCAGGTGGCGGCCGCGCGCACATCCTTCACGTCCGTGATCTTGATTCCGGCGGGTGCAGGCACCGGCTTCACCGTAATCTTTTTACTTGCGGCTACGACCTTCCCCTTTGCATCAAGTCCGGTCGCCCGTACTGTCAGCGTCACCTTGCCGGGCCGCAATGCCTTCATCTCGCCCGTCACGCGGTTCACACTCAGCACATTGCTGTCGTCTGAGACAAAACTAAGTTGCACTTCGTCCTTCTCATAAGCTCTGGTCACCTTCACATCGGCAATCTGACTCTGTCCCACATAAAGCATGGAAGAAAGTCCGTTAAAGGCAACTTTCTTCGCCACGTCCTTACCTGCTCCGTCGCCCTCCAGATAGCAGTCCTGCGACGCCCGCAGCGTAACGGTCTGCCTGCGCGTCTCCTTCCCTGCCCAAGTGATGGTAAGGATCTTATCCTTCCCTGCCTCCATCTTACAATAGCAGTCCAGATATGTTTTCTCCGCTCCCCACTTCATCGTGCAGCCATCGGACTCCGGTGTAAACGCCGCTGTCGTATTCCCCAGCGCCGCCGTTCCCAGCATGGCCTCGGGTGCGCTGATGCGCAGGGCCGCATAGTTGCCTGCCGTCTCCGCGATAGCGGTATTCTCCTTGTTGATCGAGGAAGAATAAGCCACTGCATCGTATACTGCCGTCACCTCTTTATCGCTATTTCGATAACTGATAGTCGGACTGGATATCTCGATTCCTGTCTCCGCCAAAGCGTCAGTGCGCTCTTTCACCGTGCCGCTTGGACGAACCGCAGCCCTGACCAATTTGGAAAGATCCATCGTATAATTCACAGCCTCATAACGAGAGGCGCTCTCGTCCTCCGTATCATAGTCGATCGCTATCGATATCTCTCCCTTGTCGATCGGACACAGAACATCCACATAGCCGTCCTTTAACGTAGAATTCGCCTGCGTAAAGGTCTCGCCTTCCCCTTCTTTCGCAACAAGTTTGACTGTCCCGTTTTCGTCAAGTTTCTCCGGATCAATGGTCAGCCGAAATGCCAACATCTCATTCTGTGTATCCGCTTTCGCGTCGTAGACAGGTTTCAAAGGCTGCGTTTTATCATACGGCGTTACCTGAATGACACTTCCCTTAATGGCATATTTTGCTCTCGTCCGCTCTGCGATACCTGTATAAGCACCATTTGAGACTGCTTTGATTTCTTCATCCGTCAAAGCCCTGATCGCCGTGCTGCCAAGCGTTGACTCCTGTCCCGCCACATAATCGGTATCCGCAATGTTCGCCATGTAATAGGTCTGAAAAGCCGTGGAGAGATAACGATCCTGCAGCGGCGCATGGCGGAAGCTCTTTCCTTTCAAAAATACCCCAGCCGTACAATCCAGATAATAATACTTTCCCTGAATCTTCACCAGATTATAGGTATGTGCCCCGGCATCCATGCCCATGATCACCTTGCTCTCCAAACCAAGTTCCGAAGCCAGCCGCTGGAAGGAAAGGGCGAATCCCATACAGGTCGCCTTTCCCTTACACAAACCGCCGTAGGCATAATGATAAACAGGGTCGCTGTTGTCATAGTGCATGGAGGCAGAAACATAATCATAGACTGCCTTCGCTCTGGCATACTCGCTCTTACCTTTCACCGCTGCCAGTCTGCCGCTTAAAAGCTGCTCCACCTTGGCGTCCACCGCCGCCTCCTGCTCTACAGTGGTCGTAAACTTTGGCACATCAAATACCAGTTTATAATATTCTTCTCCGTATATGTTCACCGGATATTCAAAATCAGCATAAGACTGCTGCTGACGGATCGCATAGTACGCATAGTCTCCCTCCCAGGCCTTCATGCCGGGACGGTTCTTGTTGATATCGTACACTTCCGACTCCATCCACTCCGGAATGAGGCCGCCCAAAGGATTTCCTGATGGATTATCCGACTTATCCTGTGACCGCAGCGCATTGTAAGCCTCAATGGAGGGATCGCAGGCTGATTTTTTGATATAAATCACCTGTTGATTGACACGGTCCCTCACTGCTTCGCGCAAGACCTGCAGGCCCTTCTGCAGATCGTCGAATACCACACCGCCTTCCCCGTAAGAGGGATAGTTTGCGCCTTCCTCCGCCGCCTCTATCGTCACGGGAATTATAATTTTAGTAAGGCTGCCTCCATTCCCCACATTCTGACTCACCGCATACAGATAGAGTCGTTCTCCGGCAGTCTCCTGCAAACCTTTTAGTCTGGTACAGGTCGGATTATGGAGATAGCTGTTCGGAAATCTGGCATAGGCATAGGTCACCGGATCAGGCTCGGAGCCCGGCATCACGGAATCAGACGCATAACTCTCCGGGTAGGGCCTTCCCAGCGCCCAGCAAAAACCCAAAACCTCTTTTACGTCCTCCACAAGCGTTAATCCGCCGCTCTTATCCTGCAGAGCGACGTGCAGTTCTTGACTGCTTTCTCCCACATGAAGCGTCAGGGATTTGACCTCCTGCTTATCTTTGGTCACGATCTTTGCGCTCACATAGCGGCCGCCCGTCAGCTCCGCAATCGGCCCCACATTCAGTTCGCCCTCCGCAATCTGTCTTACGGCGCTCGCCTTCACCGTCTCGCCGCCGTCATTCTCATAGACAGCATCCAGACGATAACGGCATTGCCATTTGTTTATAACATCCGCATCCGCAAACTTATCTGCCCAGGAAAAGCCCGCGTCGTCAGCCTCCTTGCGCGTAAACGTCTGTTTTATGGTAAAATCTGCCTCCGCGCTGTCCGCACGGTAGATGCGATACTCTTTTATGTCCGTATCTGCCGCACAATCCCAACGCAGAATAACAACAGTGTCATTTTCATTTTGTAAGGTAAGTTCCGGTGTGGCAGGCGCATCCAGCCATTTCGCCTTTAGGATCGTGTCCTGACTGATGGCGGAATTAAAATCAAACCGTGTGTCATTCAGATACCAACCGCCGAAATACTTTCCCGCCAGCGTCGGCGCAACGTCAGGCAGATAGACGGATGTGCTTTTCGCGCTCACCGTCACGACCGCTTTCGTCCGCTCCTCCCCGATCACCTGATAGCGCGCACTCGGCCTCGTCTCTCCGAAAGCGCCTCCGTTCGCGTCCAGCGTCACCGTATAGGATGACGCCGGGACGATACCGTCCCACTCCTCAAAGGCAATGTTATGCGCCTTTGCATCCGTTTCCGCCCGAGATCCTTTGGGGGCGTGAATCGTTTTCAACGTCGAATATTCAAAAACCGACGACGACTGCCACAGATTCAGGGAAGGGTTCGCCACATATAAATCATTCAGACTGGCGCCTAAAAATGCTTCCTCCCCGATTTTCGTCACCTTGGGCCCCATATAGATGCTGCCGATATCCGCATTGGAAAATGCCAGTTTCCCAATCGTTGTCAGATTTTCCGGTAAAACCAGCGCGCTGTAGTTTCCCGTCACCGACCAGTCCTGATACGGATCGTATACCGTAACACCCCCAAAAGCGCCGTCTCCGATGGTGGTGATCCCATCATCCAGCGTGATCCCGTACAGCATGAACCCTTCCCAGGGCGGGTGCGGCTCATACCAATATCCCGTCTGGTCGCTCACTTTTTTCAAATAATTGTCCATTGCGCCGCTGCCTGTCAGCACCAGCGCGTCCTTATCCACCCCGTCCAGATTCTTAACGGTCTGTATCTCCCATGTGATATCCGCTCCGCACTTCCCGGATCTGGCCGGTTCCTCGTAATCCTCCGCCGCCAGCGCAGTCTGTCCGATCCCCAGGCACAGAAGCGCCGCCGCCGCGAACAATCTGATTCGTTTTCTCATATTTCCTTCCATCTCTTCACCTGCCGCTTTCATCCTTCTGCGGCATCTCCCACTCTTTCTCCTGAAACAAGGCTGATAAAATGATAACTCTCCATGATCTGCATATATTTTGCCACACGGGGATAGATCGGTTCCGCCTCCTCGCCGAACCGCTCCTTCAAAAGATCAGCCAGCTCCTTAACTGTTCGCTCACCGTCAATGAGCGGCCAAAGAAAACTGCCGAATTGTTCCATATGTACTTTCGTCACCTGCGGACGCTTGAACAGTTTCTGCGCGATCCGATTAAAGACGCCTGTATTTTCGACTTCCAGGACGACGATTTCCTCGTCGTCCCGGGTCCACTCCAGACCTTCCGCCCGCACGGGAATCAGGTCCAGATAATTTTTTTGCTTATCTTTTCGCTTCATCAATTCTTACTCTTCTTCCACAAAGAGAATTTTAAGAGACACAGAACCATCACGATCATCAACACGAGACCGCCGATGTTGCCCAGATTGAGCGTTCCCGAAAGGTCCATGGTCACGCCGCAGACCGCAAGGATCGCCAGCAGGATACCCACCAGGCCTTCGCCCGCGATCATGCCCGCGCAGTACAACGTGCCGTCTGTTGCCTGACGTTCTTTCGTCTTCTCATCCACTTTCTTCCTGCCGTCCATGAACATGCGCACAACGCCGCCCACCATAATGCTGGCGTTCAAGTAGATCGGCAGATAGAGACCGATGGCAAAAGGCATGACCGGAATCCGCAGGATCTCCAAACCAAGTGCCAGGAATACGCCGATAAATACCAGGTTCCACGGCAGTTCGCCGCCCATGATGCCCTCCACGATCATCTTCATCAAAGTTGCCTGCGGCGCCGGAACCTCCGCTCCGCCGTACCCCCAGGCTGCGTTCAGCAGGTAGAGCACGCCGCCGATGGCAAGACCGGATGCGACTACACCGATCAGCTCACCGATCTGCTGCTTCTTCGGTGTCGCGCCAAGAAGATATCCCGTCTTCAAATCCTGTGAGGTATCACCCGCGATGGCAGCGATGATACAGATCACGGAACCGATGGCAATGGCACCCATCATACCCGTGATGCCGCTGTCGCCCGAAGCCTTGATGGTGATGGTCGCGATCAGCAGCGTTGCGATCGCCATGCCGGACACCGGGTTATTGGAGCTGCCGATCAGTCCCACCATACGGGAGGAGACCGTGGCAAAGAAGAAACCAAATACCACAATGAGCAGCGCACCGATAATGTTGACCGGAATCGCCGGCACCAGCCAAATGATAACGATCATTGCCACGATACCTGCAAGCACGATGCCCATCGGCAGATCCTGCGCCGTTCTCGCATCGCTGGTGTTCTTACCGCCCTTCATGCTCTTGATGGAATCGCGGAACGTCGTAACGATCAGCGGCAGTGACTTGATGAGGGAAATGATACCGCCCGTCGCGATCGCGCCCGCACCGATATATCTTACATAGGAGCCCCAGATCGCACTGGCACCGCCCTCTGCATAGAGCTGTCCGATGGTCGTCCCCACCTCTGCGGGATACATCCAGACATCCGCGCCAAACAGGCAGATCATGGGAATGATCACCATCCAGCCGACCAGTGAACCCACAAACATATAGGAAGCGATCTTCGGCCCTACAATATAGCCAACGCCCAAAAGTGCCGGGTAAACCTCCAGTCCGAGCTCACCCTTAAAGGACTTAAACTCCGCAGCGATATCCGCCGGGATCACCTTGATGCCATCCACGATGAACTTAAAGACAGCCGCCAAACCCATGCCACTGAACACGGTGGAGGCGTTGGAACCGCCCTCCTCACCAGCCAAAAGCACGTCCGCACAGGCTGTACCCTCGGGATAAAGCAGAGTCGCATGTTCCTTCACGATCAGCGCATTGCGCAGCGGGATCATGAACAACACGCCCAAAACCCCGCCGCAGAGTGCGATCAGCGTAATCTCCACCAGACTCGGCATATCACAGAGCCCATCCTTCGCCCACAGAAAAAGTGCAGGCATCGTAAAGATCGCGCCGGCAGCCAGAGACTCGCCCGCGGACCCGATGGTCTGCACCATATTGCTCTCCAAAATGGAATTTTTCTTCATGATCACGCGAATCACGCCCATGGAAATGACCGCTGCCGGAATCGAAGCCGACACCGTCATACCCACACGAAGCCCCAGATACGCATTCGCCGCGCCAAACACAATGGCCAGGACAATGCCCATGATGATCGACGTCACCGTAAATTCCGGGGTGATTTTTTCCGCAGGAATATACGGCTTAAATTCTTTGTTTTCTCCCATCTTTTTTCTCCTTCTCTGTTTACAGTTTTCTCACGTTCCTCAAAAATGAATTTTGCAGGAATTTACCTCATATAGATAAAAATAAACTCTCGGAATCTTTAAGCCAGTAAATATAAGACTTTCAGATTCCTTT
>ERZ779627.87-NODE-87-length-28149-cov-17.499680_pt1 | contig 28149 bp, 33 predicted proteins | sample MGYA00514191_ERZ779627 | MGnify/ENA primary metagenome ERZ779627 (study PRJEB29562, sample SAMEA4376705) | mouse gut metagenome | isolation source: Cecum | study: EMG produced TPA metagenomics assembly of the A DSS colitis mouse model was used to assess the... | reverse complement strand
CACTATAGCAGATACACATTATTTACACAAGAACTTTCAATACGCTATACTAGTTTTTTTGTGTTCTTTAGAGTATCGCATAAAAGCGCTGACTATCCAAGGCGTTGGATTTGACGCTTACATTTTTCATCTACTAATGAGTATTCCTAACAATAAAATCATCTTCCATTTTTCACTCGCCGTAAACCCGTCTGCGCCGCAAAAATTGTAGCTTCATTATAAATATCTACTTTCTCAAATCCGTTAATTATTTTTTCTTGAGATTCTGGACTCCAAAATATTCTTAGTTTATTTTTAGTACGTGTAATTGCCGTATAAAATATATTATGGGAGATCATCTCATCTACTTCCTCTGTAATTACAATCTTAACAGAATCATATTCCAGTCCCTGAGCCTTATGAATGGATACTGCATAGGATACTTGAAATGGAATTTCCGCTTCCACATCCTGTACATCTTCATCTGTATCAAAGTCATTGCAAACAAAAAACCTAATTACTGATTTCCCCGAATGTATTGATTCCAACAGTTCTAATCCAACATCCTCAGCATCCCATTCAGTTATTGCTTTTTCAATTTCTATCGAAAAATAAATTCCTGTCTCTATCAAATCAATTTGAACTATTGTACCCTTTAAATTATTATATAATACAGGTGCAAATCTGTCAGACTCATTAAACAAAACAGGATCCCCTACTTTATATGTCCAAACGCCCATTTTATATGGACTATTATTATTATTATTCTGCAAAAATCTGTTTATATTATTAATGCCGTATATTCCATCATAATTCAAACATAAAATAATCTCATCGTCAAATTCCTTCTTAAATATCGTTTCATCCAAATTAGTTGAATATCTATGATGAACAATATGTTCGGTAATATCCGCATCAAAATTGCGCACCTTTTTCCATAACAATAATAAATCATCTTTCTTTGTTCGATAAGGAGTTTCAAGTTCACACCATGCTTCTTTTTTTACAAAACATTTTGCCAACTCAAACCAATTCCCAAACTCAATTGATTCAATCTGATATGTATCACCCGCTAAAACAGTAAGCTTACATTTTATTTTTTGTAGAACTTCTTTCATATCTGAATTACTTATCATACTACACTCGTCAACTATTAAGATATCATACTCTACTTCTCTCCAATTATTAGATGTAAAACCTTTAACAGTTGAAAATTCTGCATTTTGCGTAGTGACATTTCTTTTCAAATTTTCTACCGCAGGATGAGTATTTGATAAATAAAGTTTCTTTCTATTATCAAAATATTGAGATATATGATTTATTAAATATGTTTTCCCAGTTCCAGCGGCACCGTATATCAGAGAAACCTGTGAATGATTAAACATTGTCTTTAGAATTACTTTCTTCTCCTCGCTATCTACTTTATTCACTTTTGTCAACCAAGCCGTAATAGATTCCTCATAACCTATTACACCTTTTTCTGTCATATTTATTAATTTACGTATTATAAACTCAGTATTTTTTACATCACCCTCTATATATAATTTGTCCCTACCAAACTTATAAATTTTACGTTGCGGATGTCCTGTATATACTTTATCATTATATCGACTAATCAGCAAATCAACATCCCCATAAACCTCCACTTCATCTACTTTAGTGTACAATTTACCATTAGTATTTGCATTATTTTGTATGTATCTCCCTAATAATTCATGTTCACGTCCCACAACGTCTATGCAACCAAATATTTCAGATATTTCTGGCACGTGCCTTATAAGATTTGATGCAAAAGGCATATCGTCAAACGGTATACATCCCCACCTCAAATATAGTCCCGCCAACCTAGTGTTTGATTCATTTTGATATTGATGCTTCAACACCCTATTATTTAATTTCGCTAAAAGGTACGCCATTACATTACTGCCAGGGCCATTACCAAGCAAAATTTTCCTAGAGATATCTAACACATTTATAAAATTATAAACCTTAGCATTTGCAACCATTTCCATTCTTATATCCTGATAAGTCTGATCTGACATTAATGCAATATCCGTCAAACTCGCCCCAGATTTAGTTAGATAACTCATTATGCCCGTATATTCCGCACTACTGCTATTCATTTTTATTCTTATTCCGAAAAACTTAGCATAATTTTTTAATTCACAAGGCCTTATAGAAACCCTAAAATCTTCTAATATATTTACAGGCATCTTGTTATTTTTAATTTTAATTTCATCCATAAAAATCAAGGCATTTATTGCATAATGATAAGGAATCATACCTCTTGAAAAAACTATAAACCTATCTGACTTACTCATATTATCACCAACCGGTGTTAATGTATTTTCATAATAGACCTTACCATTTACAACAAAGCTTTTTACTTTTCTAACATAAAATCTTTCATTTCTACTATATTCCATAAATGGTCTATTGACCTCCAATACATCTGCAACTTTCTCATAATATTCCTGAATCGTCCTGTCAGTATTTAGGGGAAATCTATTGATATTTTCCAGAATATCTATATTATATTCATCTTTCGCAAAGCTTTTTAACATGACAAAATATTTATAATACTTTAAAAATAATCGTTCGGCTCCTTCATGACTTGATCCATAATGCGATCTAGATTCCTGAAGAAAAGAATGAAATCTTCGTAATTGCAGATACTTATTGTCGGTTTTTATAAATTCTAATGAAGTCTTGATATCTGGGTAATTCACGTTCAAATCATGTTTCATGCTATATGCTTTCATAGCAATATGCTCTACCAAATGTCTCGACTGAGATAACACATTTTGAGAAACCAACCCCCTTGATGCAAAATCAATCAATTCAATATTTTCACAAACTGTTTTATTTATTTCTTGTATTCGAGTATCAATTTCCTGCATAATTCCTCCTCGTTCATATTTAAAATTTACGTCAAAACATCCTTTCCTTTATATAATTTTAACACTAATTCATTATTATCTTTCGTTTTGCATAAGCATATCACAATAAAATATTGTAATTATTTACATAACGATAAGATAATATGAGGTAATCACCCTACTTTTTATAAACAACACAAAATAAAAACTATAAAGGAGCTTTTACAATATAACTCTCTTCAGCCAAACAATTCTATTTGACTATCTAATGTAGCTTTTTATACTAACACCTTCCAACAAAAAAGTCAATTATTTGACCCAATTTTTTATTTTCGTATTGACCAAAAGCACACTTCATAGCATACAATCAACCCCAAATGCACTTCCACATATAAACAGCAAAAAGTTACCAACATTACCGACTTAACAACCACCACCCTTAGATATTACGAAAAAGAAAAACATTGCCCCCACCAGAAAAACAAAGACGACCACAAATATTTGATACTCCCAATATTATGGGATATAATAAGAATAATCACTTTACATCAGATACTTAAAAAGACCAACCAATAACCCAATCAAATACTCAGAAAAACGGAGGCACACCATGTTAGAAATCGGAACAAAAGCACCAACATTTTCTCTCCCGGACCAAAACGGCACCATTCACACCTTAGAGGAATATCTCGGCAAGAAAGTGATCCTGTACTTTTACCCCAAAGACAACACCCCCGGATGCACCAAGCAGGCCTGCGGTTTTGCCGAGCGCTATCCGCAGTTTACGGAAAAAGGCGCTGTGGTGATCGGCATCAGCAAGGACAGCGTGGCATCCCATAAGAAATTTGAGCAGACCTATTCCCTGCCTTTTACGATCCTTTCCGATCCGGAACTGACGGCAATCAAGGCATACGATGTCTGGCAGGAAAAGAACAACTACGGCAAGGTATCCATGGGTGTTGTGCGCACCACCTATCTGATTGATGAGGAAGGCATTATCATCAAGGCAAATGATAAGGTAAAAGCGGCAGAAGATCCTGAAAAGATGTTAGCAGAAGTCTAAAACAAAAGACACAGGGTGCTAAATCCATAACACCACCCTGTGCCTTTACTTGTTTCAAACCCACTCTAAGACTTGTGCAATCTTTCAAATCGTAATCAATTTCTTCTGATATTTTTCAACCGGAAAGAACCGATCAATTCTTTCAACATGCTGGACTGAGAAGACAATTCCTCGCTGGCTGCTGCGCATTCCTGGCTGGTTGCGGAATTGTTCTCCACTACCGCCGAAATCTGTTCGACACCGGTAGCCACCTGATCCATTGCCAGGGTTTGTTTTTCGACTGCATCTACGACCTGATCCATCTTGGCCGTTACATTGCCGGCCAGTTCTCCCGTCCGTTCCAATGCTTCTGACACCCGTTCCATCACTTTACTGCCTTCCACGATCGTTGCTGCAGAGCTTTCAATCAACTCCTTTGTTGCTTTGGCAGCTTCATCCGATTTTGATGCCAGATTACTGATTTCTTCCGCCACCACGGCAAACCCTTTGCCTGCGGCACCTGCTCTGGCCGCTTCCACAGCCGCATTCAGTGAGAGGATATTGATCTGGAACGCAATATTCTCTATCGTTGCGATGATAGTACCAATCTGTTTCGAATCGTTAGAGATACGATCCATTGAAACACTCAGCTCTTTCACGTTCTCCATACTGATACTGAGCTGCGCTCCGGCCTGATTGGTAATCCTGCCAACCTCGGCTGCCGCAACGGAAGTCTGTTTTGCACCTTCCGAAATATCCGTAATCGTTGTTGAGATTTCCGTGACGGCACTGGCCTGTTCGGTAGCTCCCTGCGCCAGAGTCTGTGCGCTTGCCGACACCTGTTCCGAACCGTCTGATACATGTCCTGCACTGGCGGCAATCTGCCCCATCGTCTGATTCAGTGCTCTGAGAATACTTTCCAGAGACTCCTTGATTTCTTTGAAATCCCCTGTATATTCCCGCTGTGTATTCTGTGTCAGGTCGCCTTTCGCAATGGCTCCCAACACATCAGCGATTTCTCCGATATAAGCGCGCAGATTGCTGATCGTCTTCTCAAATATCTCTCCCAGAAGGCCGATCTCATCATTGGAACTGACACCGATTTCAACTTCTCTGCCTTCCGCCAGTCCGAGCTCTCCTTTTTCCAACCGCATAGCTGCCTGCGTGATCTTGCCAAGAGGACCCGATACACTCTTTTTCAAATAGACACTCAGGAAAATAATGCAGACAATGATCACCGCTATACTGATCGCTATGGCATATTCGATGATCCTGGCAGTTTCCTTTTCTGCGTCCGCCAAGGATATTCCCGCAAAAATCAAACCGTTGACCTTACCGTCTTCTCCCTTTGTCGGCACATAGGAACACAAATAGGTAGATCCCAGAATATCAGCCTCCCCTACGTAGGCCTGACCCTGTTTTAATACGATATCTATCAGATTGTCAGCCAGTTTGGTGCCCACTACACGTTCCCCGTTCTTAGTCACCGTACTGTATGCTCTCGTATCGCCTTCAAAAATGGTAAATTCACATCCCATGCGCTCCTTCAAGCCGTCCAGAACCTGGTTGATATCATCATCCGCCGATACCCGCCCCAACTCATACGCCAGCATACTTGTGCCATTCGTACAAATCTTTTGCTGAAGGCTCCTGATCAGAGCATTGAACATCGTAACACAGACTGCCACCGCAAAAACGATGGAAACAGCCAGCATGATCACTACTACATTGCCAACCTTTTTCCCAATTCGCTTATTTTTCTTCCTGCCCTCTTTCATATGTACCCTTTTCCTCCGCTATACGCCCGTTTTTTATTTCCATGACATCATCTAATGTCAGCTTTCCAATTTTAAATGCTGCCATGCAATTATTATAGCAAACCTCCTCAAATTGGCAACCTGTTTTTATGAAAACTTATTTAGATATTTTTCATATCCTTAACAGCGCTTTCTGGCACCAGCTAAACAATCGGGAAAAGGCTCCGTCAAAGTCATAATCCATATCGCCTTTCAAAGAGATGCTCCATTCCAAAATCGCCTTATCCTCGCCTTGTAAACATTCAAGTAACTCGCGTTTCGTTTGGATAAAATTACCACTGCTCAGATAATGCAAATGCTGCATAATGAAAAATATGGATTTACAAGTCATAGGCAGCCTTGAAATATTGGCTTCTCTGTCAGCATGGATATAACGGTGGCAAATCTCATGATAGAGATTATTCAAGCTGAATTTCACATAGTTTCTTTCATCTTCCACGGTATATGCAGGAACAAGTTTTTCCAATGCCCCGTAATAGTCTTTGGTCGTATGCAGCAAATGACAGATTTCCAACGGATTCCAATGTTCTAAATCCGCCTTCCCACAAATAAAGCCGCAGGATTTATCAAAGTTCCCCACTGAGACAAGCTCCTTTTGATAAGCTTGCAAATCCTCGACCGAAAGCTCGTCGATCACAGCCATAATATCAATATCACTGTTTTCTGTCGCTTCGTTACGGAGATAACTGCCCTGCAATCCAATATACAACAACCTTTCAGCAAAAACATCTTTTAATATACTAACCAACTTTGCAATATATTCCTCTATTTTTAGCATCCTGCTATCTCCTCCCTATTCGTTCTTTTGTCACTTTTTACGATAACGACCGACAATCTGATTATACCACTTTCAATCTCCATTAACCACGCAAAGAAAAGGCACCATTCAATGACCTTTTTCTCAAAAAGTAAGTCAGCATTCCCGACAATTTTGTTGCTGCATCTCCTACAGTATGCTAGAATAAATGCTGCACATAAAATGAAGACTTGAGGAATCATCCATGGACTATATCATACGGGAAATACAAAAACAGGAATATCCGTTACTGAATCATTTTCTATATGAAGCCATCTTTATCCCGGAAGGAGTCGAACCTCCGCCCAAAACCATTATTGCTTCTCCCGAATTACAGGTTTATGTTGCGGGCTTCGGAGAATCAAAAGACGACCTGGGACTCGTTGCCGAGGTTGAAGGTAACATCATCGGTGCCGTTTGGGTTCGCATCATGAACGATTACGGGCATATAGATGAAAAAACGCCCTCTTTGGCGATCTCCCTTGATCGGGAATATCGGGGCTTTGGCATTGGAACGGCTTTGATGAAAGAAATTCTTGCCGTGCTCGCATCACGTAGGTACAGCCGCGTTTCTCTTTCCGTGCAGAAAGCCAATTATGCCGCGAAAATGTACCAAAAGATTGGTTTTGAAATAATAGCAGAAAATGAGGAAGAATACATTATGGTGTACTACCTATCATCTGAGAAAGAAATATCTCTGCGTCCTCATAAACTATAATGGGCTCCCCACTCACTTTCTTTGAACCCCACAAATACTTTTTCCCCATCAACAACGATCGGGCGCTTCACAAGCATTCCATTGGTGGCAAGCAGCTTTAACTGTTCTTCTTCACTCATCGAGGGCAGTTTGCTTTTCAATTCCATCTCTTTATAAAGTAAGCCGCTGGTATTGAAAAATTTCTTCAGTGCAAGACCGCTTTTTTCATACCATGCCTTTAATTCCTCATAAGAAGGATTGTCTTCCACAATATGACGCTCTGAGTATTCTATATTATGTTCGTCCAGCCACTTCTTAGCCTTCTGACAAGTTGAACATTTCGGATACCATATCAATAACATTTTCTCTGCCTCCTTTTATAATGCTATCAGCTTACCTTGTATTGCGGCATTTGTAAAGCATTTTGCTATACATATATCTATTCCTAGCAAAATACAGCGGCGAAGTTTTGTCTCCGCCGCCACTAACAATATAAGCTTTTACAACTATTCCCCAACCAGCATCCGATACGCTTCAATCTTTCTGATTTTACACGATTGCAAAACAGCAATTGCAAACGATACCACCACCATTCCGATCCCGATCATCACCACGCCGCCGATGGGAATCGGGAACGCACAGCGCATCAGACCAAAGCTCTGCAAGACAAATGACAGGTATGGATTAGTAGCATAGTAGGCGGCAACAGAGCCAATGATGACCGCCAAAATAACGGAAGGCATAAAGCTTAATGCCGTCTGCAGGATCAGGCTGCCTGAGGTGTAACCCAGCGCCTTATAGATACCGTAATCTTTTCGTTTGTTGTAGATCAACGACCTGATCAGCAGGCTCAAGATCAAAGTGACGACAATCACTGCGATCACGCATATGACTACCAAAATCAGCAGAGCGGAGAATTGGAATACCGACATCACGCCTCCTATCAATTCATAAAAATTCGTTACAGACAGGATATGTCCACCGAAACGCTCCTTGCAGTCATCCAAAACAATCTGTACACGCTCCTGATCGTCACAGTCAAACAAATAACCCATGTCCATGTTGTCTATGTCATACAAATGCTTGGCAGCCGCATCACTCAGTACCGCTTCCTTTCCTAAATTACTGGTAGTCTGAACAAAACCGGTGATCAGATACGCAAAAGACCTGTTTCCGTTCTGAAATGTGATCTCATCCCCTATCTTGTAACCGTAATCAGAAGCAAATTTACCACTGATTGCTATCTCGTTATCATATTGGGGCAGCCGACCTTTATAACAGGCTGTCTGATTGTTCATTCCAGTCACATCGCCAAGCATAAATGCCCAGAGAGCATCCTCGTCACCGCAGTTTAAGTATAAACCCTTGTTTATACGAACATGCGTAATGTCAGTCCTGCTCTCCAGATACGCCCGGACTTCTTCCCGGCTCTCATTGTCTACATAGACCTCTCCGCCATAATTTTCCAAGAGCATAAAACTGATCGGAAAATTGACATGGAAATTTTCATACAGTAACAAGCCCAATACACAGATGAAAATCAGCAGTACGGAGGCGATAAAGGTAATGACATTTTGTTTCTTATTGGCAAGCATTGTCTTCATTGCCAGACTGGCATGTAACGGCAGAGCCGACTGTTCCAGACGGACATGATCTTTTTTAAAATTGTGCGCTGCCATGCCGTCACGGAGAGCAACGATAGGATCAATGGATTTCAGTTTTCGGGACACAGCCGCTGTCACTAACAGCACCAAAAAAACCTCAAAGAAAATGGCTGCCAGTGTTGCCGGACCGTCAAAAGAAACTGTGTAAGGCACACCCATCTGACCAACTACAAGCCGGGCCATAACAGGCATCAAAAGATAGCCCACGCCGATTCCAATGACACCGCCAAACACCGCAATACTTCCAAACAATAAGAACAAAGAAGTCCGAATATTGCTTGCCGTGTAACCGATCGCCTTCCATACACCAATGCTCTTTAAATTTTCCCTGATGTAATTACTGATACAATTGCCAAGTATCAAAACAACTACCGCAAAGACAACGAAAGCAATTGCCAGAAATACTACCGCAAAGAGCAGCGCCATAACGCCTTTGGCATAAATCGCGTCCTCATAAAGCAACACTTCAATTTCGGTTTTGCTGTTTCTCGCCTGAACGGAATTCATTGCACGAAGCTTAAAGCCTGCGGGTCTTATGGTTTCCTTTAATTCATAGTTTACAACCACCGCCTCGCTATCCGCTTTCAGAGCATCAAACATTCTCGCGTAATTAACATCGTCAATGATAAACAGCATTCCAAAATAGTTGCTGCATCCCATATAGGTATTGTTGTGAAAGCCTTTGACCGTGTAGGAATAGGTCTCGCCTCTTAATTCAAATGAATAGGTATCTCCTGTTTTGCAGCCGCCGCTGGCGTAAAACTGATACGGCAGGTAGATATAGTCCTCCGTCACGGTCTCATCGCTGCACACGATGCCTGTGCGGTTCATTTCCGTATGAAAAGCGTCGGAATTGTGAATGACCAAACACTTTTCCAGCATATTATCCGCAAATGGCATCTCCACGGTACCCGGATAGAGTGCGTGATAAGTCTCCAGCGTTTTCACATCTTCCTGCCACATATCAAACAGGGTCTCCTCATCGATCCTGGAAAGATCACCGTCAAGCAACGCCATGCCGCCTGTAGCATTTAATCTCTGCGCCTCTGTCCGTGCCGTGGGATACACGTCCCACAACAGCATCAGGGAAATCAGGATCAAAGCCGCCGACACAACACAAAGTATCAATAATCCAATCGAACTTCCTTTATTCTTGCGGAAATTCGATTTTGTTAGTAATAATTCTTTTCTCATCATTATCCTCCGTCTTAAATCAACGCGGAGAATGCCGCTTTTCAGGCATTCTCTTGGGTGAAACTTAGAAGTTCAAAGCAGCTATGCTGCTTTTGCGAATACAGCCTTTGCTGTGAGCGGTTAGAACTTCTTTTCACCCTACCAGCCCTTCGATGAAAGAAAATCATTGAGCTGCCGGTGGCGTTCTTTGTCACCCGCAACATATTTCCCAAGCTCAAAGTTTCCTGCCACTTTGCCGTCTTCTATATAGATGATCCTGTTACCCCGTCTGGCGCTCCTGATATCGTGCGTGACCATGACAATGGATTGTCCGTCATTATTGCATTTTGTGAGTACGTCCAAAACATCCTTGCCGATCTGGGAATTAAGCGCCCCGGTGGGCTCATCCGCAAATACCAGTGAAGGATTGTTAATGAGCGCTCTCGCGATACCGACTCTCTGCGCTTCCCCGCCGGAAATTTGCGTAGGAAATTTGTTCCACATCTCCTCCCCGATATCTACGGATCGAAGCAGTTGTTTGGCTTTTTCTGCGACTTCTTTTCGGTTTTTATCGGTCAAAAGACCTGCCGCCAGAACATTATCAAGCACGCTCATGGAATCCACCAGATACACCTGCTGAAATACAAATCCGCAATGCTTCCTGCGAAACAGCGCCAGCTCATCCGCATTTAATTTGGTAATGTCCGTACCATCGAAGTCTATGCTTCCTAAAGTGGGTTTATCCATTCCCGACAACGCATACAGCAGAGTCGATTTGCCGGCTCCGCTGGCGCCCATGATGACAGTGAAATCTCCCTCACGGATTTCCAGATTGATGTTTTTTAAGATATGCTGCTGTACACCGCCGTTAGAAAAGGTCTTGCACAGCTTTTGGGTTTCAATTATGTTTTTCATCCGATATATCCTCCTTAATAGCATATCATAGTGATTTCACTCTTAAATGCCTTTAAGGAACTCTTAAATAGTTCTTAAATCCTGCGCAGATAAATGACAGCGGCAAATCCGGGCTCCGCATTCTGCAATACCAGTTTACCGTCCATTTTTACCAGAAAATAGTCTGTCAGATATAAGCCTAAGCCCGCTCCCTCCTTCTCTTTTGTATTGCTTCCTCTTTTGTACTTTTCTTTCAAAAGCGGCAGTTCCTCGGGCTTCACGCCCTCACCGCAATCTGTGATTTTGATAACCAGATACGCTTCCTCTAATCTCACATCCACTGTGATCTCAGTACCCGCATACTTATAGGAATTCATAAAGATATTGTCAAAGGATTGCTGTAAGCGAAGCTTGTCCGCAAAGATACGGCAGTCAGGCACGCTTACCTGGTTTGCTTTTCCAAGATAATCGGCGTGCTGTATCAAAGCGGGCAAAATATCCGAGGGGTAATTTCCGGAATTTACGTCAATCTCTGTAATATCCTGTACACTGGAAGTAAATAAATTGCCCACCAGCGTAGTGAGCTGGTCTGACTTCGTATTGATCCGCCGAAACATTTCTTTGGTTCTTTCGTCTGCAGCAGCCTCGTACCCGAACTCTGCGGTGGATTTGATGGAAGCCACGGGCGTCTTGATATCATGGGAAAGTTTTGCCACCATCTCCTTCTTGTCGTCGTTGGCTTTCTTCTCCGCGAACCTAGCTTTCTTCAATTCGCCGCGCATTAAGTCAAAGGCTTCCGTAAAACTGCCGAAAATATGCCTGCGATCCATAGTAAGTGGCAGATCCAAATTACCGTCCGCCACCCTCACCGCAAAGTCACTTAATTTTTGAAAAGGTCGGATGATTCTTTTTTTCAAATAAAAATAGAACGAAAGCACCAGAAGAAGCTGCAAAGCGCCTACTCCACACACGATCCATAATATTCTTGTACGGTATCCGTTGATACGTTCGGCGGTTTCGTTGTGAATGATCATTTTCCCGACGGTAACATCCTCTACCACCACATCCAGAATCAAATCATTATTTTGAATTGCCTCATTTATGGAGCTGGAGATACCCTCGGCATTCCGATATAGAAGCACTCCATCCGTATCCAGCAGGGCAAAAGGAAGCGTATTGACATAGGCTGCCTCGTTGCTCCAGTTGTCTTCCACCGCGTGAAGGCACTCATTTACCTGCGCCGGATCCTGCCTTACACGCTCCATTTTCCCCAAAAGCAGGAAACAACAAGCCGTTTCCAGAATCAGCGTAAGCGCCAGGGCCATCATAAACCAACGACTTTTCATGCTAACCTCCGATAAATTTGTAACCTTCTTTCCAGACGGTTACAATATATTTGGGATTCTGGGGATCTTTCTCGATCTGCTCTCGGATTTTTCTGATATGGACATTCAGGGTACCGTCCGTGGTAAACTTATCGTTCCACACCGTATCAAAAATCTCCGCCTTGGTAATCAGGCGGTTTCTATTCTCTGTCAAATACTGCAAAAGCTTAAACTCTATGGCTGTGATTTTCTTCTCTTTCCCATCTACATAGACCGATTTATTGATGCCGTCGATTCTCAGATATCCGTCGTCATAATCGGCCTTCTCATCCTCCGCCGTCAACTGTGCGCCGTAACGCTTCAGCACCACCTTTACCTTTGCCAGCAAGACCCCCAGAGAGTACGGCTTCTCGATATAATCATCGCCGCCGATATTCAATGCCACGATTTTATCATCATCCGCATTTCTCGCCGAAATAAACAGAATCGGAATGTTCATGGTCTCACGTATCGTTTTGCAGAAATGAAATCCGCTGCCATCGGACAGATTGATGTCAAGCAGCACCAAAGATGCAGTGTGCTCATCAAAAAAGGCATTTGCCTCTTTGATGCTGTAAACTGCTTTCGTGTTTACGTCAAACATATTGAAATACTCGCAGGTATTGTCTGCAAGTATCTGTTCATCATCGATGATCAGGCAATCATAGTTCATATCTTTTTCCTTTGTTTTGAGATTCCGCCAAGCGGAAATATGGACAACAGTGTGTTCATGGTAGTGGAAACAATAAGGGGCAATTCGCCACTTTGCAAATATTATACAAAAAGGGGCTGTTGCAAAAGTAGATGAATAATCTACTGGAGCAACAGCTCCGTTGCTTAATGTCAGCGGTGAGACTTAGCACAAATCGGAAGTTCGATTCAAAGGTCTGCCAAAAATTCAATATCACAATAACTCGAAACTGCATTCAGCAAATTGTTTTTCTTTGCATATTCCAAACAACCAACCATGTAAATGGACTCTTTAGCTCGTGATAGTGCCACATTTAACCGTCGAGCATCTGCGAGAAATCTATAGGAGCCATGTGTGCGAGTGAGAGAAAAAATAACAATATCGCTTTCTTTTCCCTGAAAACCGTCCACTGTATCCACTCTAATACTTACATGTCTTGAATTTAGTGAGCGTATTATTTTCCTTAGCTTGTTGACTTGGCTTCTATAAGGTGCGATCACAGCAATCGACTGTTCTCTGTTTAATTCTGTATCTAACTGACAGATTAGTGATGACACAATGGCACATTCATCTAAATTATAAATTTGCTGTTTATCATCATCTGTTGTCACTGGCCAACACTGACTTGCTTTTTTATCGTCATTCATGACTTGTTCTCCTTAAATCATCTTATTCATATGATAATAGCAGAGGTATATATAAGCCCCGTCCCACCGAAGCGGCACACACTAAAACCACCACGGCAACTCCAGCCAGAGGTTGTTCATCGCCGTTTCTTCCAGCTTCTTGGCTCGGCTCTCACACAGATTGAAGTGAATTGCTGTGCCGATCATTGTATGCTCCACATCGTCTGTGAAGCTATAGCGGTACAGCAGATAGGCTTGCTCTTCTAAAAGCCCATCTCATCACTCGAACTCGTCTCGCATAACTGTCTTTTCCTTATAAATTCAGTCTTTTTCATTCTCTTTAATCTCAAAAATTTATTAATATACACTATTTCCATATCGTCTCAACTGCTTTTAGAACCAGCGTAGAACCAAGCAAGCATAATAGAACCAGAATATTTTACAGACCGTTTTCATCAGATAATGCTTTATGTTAGACATGCTATCGCAGTCTCGAATCCGTTTATTTCACAATATTATTTATTCTATAAGGCTTTTCGCATAATCTGTAAGCATCTTTTTTCGCTTATCAATAAATTCATTATACGAAAGACTAAACGTATTTTCTGGACAAATTGCAGCGCATAGAATATCAGAAATACTTTCTGGATTTAAATATTTTGCATATTCAGCAGGAGCCTTATCTTTTATCTTTTGATTGTCTGCGTTATTCAAGAAACAAAAATTAGCTAATTGATATCTTTCCCTTCTTTCTTTCCCCATACTTTGCAAATACTTATCAGGAAATATATGATGCCCTATTAATTCTTTCAAAGACAATAGCAACAATACTTTTATCATCAGTCTCCATCAGTTGCATCGGAATACTAATTTCTTTAAACGTTTCTTGCAGTTTGTCTATTTCAGCCTTTCTTTCATCTTCAAGGCTTTCGGTTGCCTTTCGATACTCGACCGAATCAAAAAGTGTTTTTATAGGAAAATGCTTCTTCAAATCCACTTCTTCCTTAGCTAATGGTATAAACTGTAATTCCTGAGAACTTTGATCATTACCAATTAAATAATATATATCTTTCCAATTTGAATCTACTTTGGGTATTAGTTCAGTCTGAAATACCGAAAAAAATAGATGTTAACCTTTGCTGCCCATCTAAAACATAGTCCACAGGATAATCTTTCGTTGGCTAAGGCAACAAAAAATGTCCCAAATTTCTTTCATTAAGCATGCGTTCTTTTGTACGCCAAAGCAAAACTGCCCCTATTGGATAACCCTTAAAAAGACTATCCATAAAAAATGCCACATCATTCTCTTCCCAAACAAATCCTCTTTGAAAAGATGGAATCCTTATTTCCCCACTCGTAATTTTATCAATAATCTTTCGTATAGAAAATCCTTCCATTACCATTCCCCCTTAATATCATCTTCAAAACGACACCAAGATAAACTTAGTATAATAGAGATTTCTTTATAAACCCTATTCTTTTATTATATTTAAAATCAAATCACACCGATATTACATATTCTTCCCTGTAAAAAGGAATCTTTGAATCATGTGTAAGAAATCTTAATCCGTCCGCCTTAGCCTGAGCAAGCATAATTCGATCGAACGGATCATTATGCACTTGATCCTTACTATAGTATACCAGAGTCTCCAGTGCCTTAACATGACGATCCGCAATTGGCAGCATCCGATATCCCATCTTCCTACATAAATCTGACAACTCAGAGCCACTAATATGAATTTTATCCGGCTTTGCCATATATTTAATTGTTGTCTCCCAAACAGACGCAGAACTATAATAAATTTCATTCTCAGCATCCATAATCAGACTTCTCGCCTGACTTGACAATCTAGGATTATCGTCCAAAGCCCACAAAATAATATGCGTATCTAACAGTAGCTTCATTCCATCCCTCCAAACATTAGGGCAATTTCAGAATTCATCTCATCAAAATCGTAATCATCATCATACAAGTGCTGCCCTTTTGCAATCCCAATTCTTTTCGAAATTGCCACTGAGTTCTTTTCCTCAGAATCCGATTGCATAAAGCGCTCTATCATATCCAATATAAACTGCATATTTTCCTCTGACAATCCACTTACCTTCTGAACTACTTGATCTTTTAAATTCAGCATAAACTTTTCCGCCTCTCTTTTTAGTTCTTTCTCTCTACGCTTTTCCCATTTTTAGACTATAACTATTCCTCAAAATGCCCGTGACCCTTAGTCTGCACCATTCCATTAACTACAATTTACGCCATCTGCAATCCCGCCAAGTCTCTCACCACCTCTATCGGCAAACCAGCATCCTCCGCAATTTCCTCAACAGTCTGTTTCCCTCTTGCAATCAAGCGCCGGGCAAACGCCCTTTTCTCCTCCATAACCCTTCTTTCCACTAAATCTTCGAATACCTGACACATAATACTTTGGCCTACCTACTTTTCCTTGAAATTCCTATCCAAATCTGATAATTTTACGCATGCCGTTGCCCATACTGTTCTAAATATGCCGTTGCCCGCGTTAAAGGTAGTCCAATAATCCTTTCCTGTAGCTTTTTCAAAATCTCTGCATCAGCAAGACCAACTTCCTGACCCAATTCAATGATGGTCTGTATCTTAATCTTATCAGACTCCGTCTCAATAACTGTTCCACCCATATTATTTCCCAGTCTTTCTTCCCGCTCTTCATTCAGAGTATGTGTAAGGATAAAGTTGACAACTCCATAATCTTATACAGGCTGTTTCCCATACTGCGCCAAATAAAGTTTTGCTTTTTCCAAGGACAACCCAATCTTTTCCTGCATTTGCCACAAAATCACTTCATCATCAAGTCCATTCTCCTGCCCTAGTTCAACAACCATCTTTGCAGCTCCCATACACATCAATCTTTCAGATTCCGTTTCAATAACACTTCCACCCATTATATTCACCAGTTTTTCTTTCATACCAACTGCAAACCAGCCAACTCCCTCACCACCTCAATCGGCAAATCAGCATCCTCCGCAATTTCCTCGACTGTCTGTTTCCCTCTTGCAATCAAACGGCGAGCAAACGCTTTTTTCTCCTCCATTAGTGCCTTCTCTGCCCTCTTCTCCGCTAAATCATCAAACACCTGACACATAATGTCCTGACCTCCTTCCGTCTCCTTGAAATACCTTACCTGTTTTGCCAGTGCCGAGTAGAACATATCTACCGAGCTCAAACACCTAAAGTCATGCATCAGCTTTCCAATCGGATCACTGTCATCTTTATAGCTACCATTAACATATATGATATGGGAGCCATCACCAAAATATGCGCCCGTTTCCTTAATCACCCTGTCAATATGGTACAGCGAACATCCATCTCCCATAACATCGCTTGCCGTTATGAAAATCACATAAGAATCATGGATTTCGTTAAATTACTGTCCAGCTTTCAACATTTTTGTATCTATCATGCTGCTATGAAATCTCGCTCTGTGGACATCTGCTCCCGTCGAAGCACGTTGCACTTCAATGTCATAGACCTTACCTTTCCCGTCTTTTGCGTAAATATCTATCGTAATTGATCGTCCACCCGGCATTGGATTCTTATACTCTCTCTGTGCTACCACTTCCAACACTTTTAAATCATTGCGCTGGAGGATAACACTCAGCAATAATTCCGTAGCTTCGATATTTCTATCGAATACCAACGTCATTAGATTATCGTCTAAAAGATTTAATTTTCCTATTGCTTTTAATGTTTCTTGTCTTTCTAATTGTTTCTGATTATCCGCTCCCATCAAATCACCTGCCTTTTCACTAAGTATCATATCATGGATTCCTCCTTTTTTCAATTGCGCCTGCCATCTACATTCCATTTGCAGAAAGGCTAAAATATTCTGTCTTTTTCTTTCTACACTATGTAATTCTGGATTCCAGAAATCCACTGAATCCACGAAAACGGTATTCTCATACCTTTACACTCCTTCCCCGCCTAACATTTTACTTATCCTGACTCCCATCCATTTCCAGTATACGGCGGTACTGTTCCAATTCTAGCTCTGCTTTCCAGTTTCTCCGCTCTGCCGGACGCTCTTTCCCAAACAGATAAGCTGCTCCGTCAGCAATATCAACAGCCGTCAGCACAAGTGCAAGATAGTCATTTTTTAATTCCCGATACCCTTCATCTGACAGAGAAAAATCGCCGGACTGAATCTGCCCGGCGATCTCCCTCATTACGATCTGCATTTCCTGTAAAGCATCCACAATCCGCTGTATATTCTCCCTCTTCCCTACTACAGCGCAGGAGTACACACAGTTGCTCGTGGTAAAATCTTTTTGTAAATACCACTTAATGCAGCCCTCTGTTTTGACTTATTGTAACGCGGCGCTTCCCTCTCCTCCGGGATGTTGTCATCCAGGTATTCCGGAAGGAAGCTGTGGGGCGCGATGGCCCTGCACCCGGTAACGCCGGATACAAGGCCCGCATAATACGCCGCTTTCTCCATGTTCTTGCGTATCCCCTGTTCTGTCGGTGCCGACAGCGGGGAACAGATATATACAAGGTCATTTTTCTTCATCAGGCCGCTCCTTTCACCTTGACGGAAAACCTCCTGCTCTCCGTCGTATTCACAAAGTCATCATAGACATCCGGGTGCTGCACCTTTAAGCGCTCCAGCCCCTTTTTGTCAATGCCCGTGCGGTAGGCGGGGTTATAGGAAACCACATATTCCTCGCTGCCGTTCCTCAAAACGCCGGTACAGCTTGTTCCCATCTTCTCCACGATCTCCGCATAGGCTTCCTTCATCTTTTCATCCAGTTTCTTTGCCTCGCCCTCATGCTGCGCCTTCTGCTCCTTTAATGCCATATACTTCTCAATACTGGCAAGGTACTTCCGGTCAAGTTTTACCGCGTCTGCATCCTTGTCCGCCGGTCCGCAGTGTTTCCGTATGCTCTCCAGCACAAGGTCTGGCTTTTCCGTATAGGGCGGCTCCACGCCTTTTTCCACGTTCTCTGTCCAGAAAAATTCCTCCTCCGCGATCAGGTCTTCCTCGATGTCAAGGTCGCGCTCCATGCAGCGGATAAAGAACTCGTTCTCGTTGTTCCCATACAGGCAGGCAAAATACATCTTATTGATGTTCATCACCGCCATGTAGTGTCTGCCCTGGTACTCATAATTGACAGGGGTGGAATCATTCGCCCACATATTCTGGCAGTTATAGTTGGTGGTCTTGCACTCAAGGATGCCCTTGCTGCCGTCGGGGAAATCAATAAAGAAATCCACGTCTGCAAGCATGAACGGAAAAAGCGGATGGCGGAACATCTTCCGGACAGGGTACACCTTCAGACCTGTCTTTCTGGAAAAAATCTCCGCCACAAGGTCCTCCAGCCGGTGTCCCACTTCCTTTGCAACCCAGTTCTCTTCCTCCTCATCCATGACTGCCTGTATACCGCACTTGTCATAGTACAGGTCACGCTTTGTACAAAACGGCGACATTCCCATGATAGCTGCGGCGTCGCTCCCGCCAATCCCTTTGCGGCGGCAGGCAAGCCAGTCCTCCCTGCTTAAATCTTCCGTATCTACGAACACCTCTGCCTCATAATTCATATCCAGTCCCATAAATATCCTCACTTTCCGCCGCCTGCTGCGGCTGCATATTTTGGACAGAAAAAGAGAAGGTGTTTTCCCTTCTCTCCCTGTCCGTATCCCTATTCAGTTTGTTTGACGGCCATTACAACGGCGCTCCTTCTCTATAAATAAAAACTTCCTGCATTACCCTGTCATACCGGTAGATGCTGTTGGACAGCCGTTCTTCCTTCGGGACATTGCACATATTGATCTCCCATACATCCTCCGTATTTATGCAGTCATCATTTCCATCCTTTACCGGAATAATGATAAGCTCCTTTACACTGCTTGGATAGATATTCAGGTCACAGCCTTTTGTATCGGCCAGTTGCTGTAAAAGAGAGCGGTCCAGCATACAGACTGCCCCAAAATAATTCTTTTGGTTGGATGCCACATACATCTCTACTTTGGGCACTCCTTCCTTTTCTATTTCGTCAAGGACCGCCCTCATTTCCTCCTCATCTTCCTCACTGGCAGCTCCCCTGAGAAAACTGGGCATGTCAATGGCAAAGCATTTATCCTTTCTCCGCAGGTTTTCCATGCCTGCCCTGTATAAATCTTCTTCCGTGGCATCCCATATTTCCATCAGTCCATTCGGAATGATAAGGGCGCCATTCCCTTCCCCCGGCTCCATGTCTATATCCAGATAATATGTAACTGCAAGGTCAAGGAATTTCCTGTGCGGGATCTTTTCCAGTTCTGCGGAATTGGCGGCATGATTTATGAGCCGCAGCCTTAACTTATCCTGCATCCTGTCAAAATCCTCAAGATCATTTATTTCGCTTCGGGGAATCGGAATCCTTTCTCCACTGCATTGCCGTGTCAGTTCAGCCGCAATATTTTCCGGAGTCATCACCCCCGCGGCGTACAGGATGATATAACCGTCCAGATATGCCACGGCGCCTATGGTATTATCTTTTTTATGGATAAAGATGCCATGCGCTGTAAAACCATTATTTTTTGTGTTGTCTTTGGGAAATATGTCATACCCATCCCCCAGTTTTTTCTCCAGTTCCCTTATAACCTCTTTTCTAAAATCGTCCATCCTTTTTTCCTCCTTCTTACCACTTATACGCGCCCGGTATGTCAAACTCTGTCCAGTTGACGGATAATGCCCTGGCAATGGTTTCCTCCATCCGTGTGATCCGGCTTCCCTCCTCACCTTCTCAGGCGAGCATATAAAGGATCTCCGAAATGCCGAAATAGATCTCATGCGCGGTACAGGGTTTTTCCCCATACTGTGCCACGAACAGATCCACTGCCTCGGCTTCATACTTCCGGGGAATGCCCAGTTTATCCATGACGCCCTTCATGCAGTTTACGGGATTCACGACCTCAATCCCCAGCAGCCTCGCAAGGTTCCCGATGGCAAGCTGGTACTTCCCGTAGAGCAGTTTCAGGTGCGCGTCAAATTCCGCAATCCGCGTGCCGTTACGGTGCCCGAGCCGCAGGGGGCTGCCTAAGTTGATGGTGATGTTCTCGCTTCCCGATACCAGCATGGGGTAGATATTCGCCCCGCCGGAACCGGTATCCGAGGTCGTGATCCTGACAACGGGTTTCATTTCCTCCGCCGTCTTCCCGTGCAGCGCCAGTTCCTTTTTATAAGCGTCCAGCAGTCCGTCCTCCCCGGAAAGCTCCCAGAGCGCGGATGCCATGTCATGCTCATAAAAACCGGCAAGGTAGCTGCAGCCCCTGAAATTCTTTGTCAGATAGTCCACGGAATGCAGGAATACCTGCTCCATGTCAAGCACGGCATAATCATGGCAGTCGCCTCCCAGTACGGCAGAGACCTTGCCCTCCGAGATACGCAGGAGCGCATCTCCCTTTGCCACCTTCAGGCAGTCGTTCAGGATTCGCGCGTACACGCTCTTTTCCACCCTGCGCAGCCCCGCACCGGAAATACCCGCGCGGTCGAGGATGCTCTTGATCGCACAGTCCCTGACAGGGTAATACTGGTTCCTGATTTTCAGAAGCAGCCCCGTATTGATGATGGTATCCGTGATGATGTCCTCATCCAGCCCCTCATCCGCATACATCTGCTTCAGTTCTTCCTCCACCTTACTCCCGCTGGTAATCGCCACAAGGCGCAGGTTCTTGGAAGTCTTTCTCTCCCAGAAGGAATTTCTCCCGATGTTATTCAGGCACTTAAGAAAGTCCTCCTGATTCTGGAATACGCCGCGGTATCCGTCGGCAAATACTCTTGTTTCACTCATTCTCTTTTCCACCTTTCTTTTATCTCTCCGCTTCCGGAGGCATTTTTTATCCAGCCGCTTATGCGGGCAAACCCTTATGGGCATTTCTGGCACACTCACAGCAAAGCTGCTCGCTGATACGACACAAAAGAACTAAAGTTCTTTCCAGCTATGGATGCAGGCATCCCTGACTGGCTCGTTGCTGCGCACAAAAAAAGGAATGGTCCTCAAAGTCCATTCCTTACTGCGTGTGGTGATCCACAAATCTGTTTCCGCTTCCGGCAGTTATGCACATACCGCAGAAACAAAAAAAGTGCCAAAAGACTGCCATGCTTATACATGGTATCCCCTGACACTACTTACAATCCTAAACAGCGTATGCCCCGGCCTTCCTCCATACAGGCTGCGCCGGAACCTGCAGCTTGCGGAAAGTGTGGATGTTCCGGATACTTTCATACCGGATACCCCATAATTTCCCGCCCTTTACTGACAGGCATCGCATAAAAATCAATTACGGAATCATCTTAGCACAACATCTTGTATTCTGTCAACTCAATAATACTATATCTTCCATTTTCAGTCTTTCCGTTTTTGTGCGGAAAAATCCATCTGCAAAATTTATTTTACTTTTTTTCAAATTTTTTCAAGTATCCGCTTCCCTGTCCAGTACTTCTTTTTTAGATTGTCCTGTTACAGCAGTTCATTTGTATCAGGCATCCGTTCTTTGACAACTGAAGAACATACACCCTCATGTATATGGGTTCCGGTGAATGGCTCACTGCTATAAGTCCGCCATCCGTCCGGATATAATTGCACACAGTGCAGCCAGTCAACGCGGTCGGGAAGGGCGCAGGAAACGGTGGGGGAAGGTATGTGTAACAATCAAAAATTTACTATATTTTTTGCAAGAAGCGTATCACCATTATTTTCAGATATGTTATACTTATAGCCAGATATTGTGTTTTCTCATATCCTGGCTGGGAAAGGAGGCGTATGGTTACAGTAACGAAGGGCGATTTGATAGCGCTGGGATATGGACCGTCTTTTGCAGCGGACATCATAAGGGAAACGAAAAAACTTATGGTATCGAGGGGACATACATACTACCAGTCACGGAAACTGGACAGGGTTCCCAAGGAAGCTGTGGAGGAACTGCTGGGAATTACGATTCCCGACAAACAGAATTGATTGTACTTCTTGCACATCTATGTGAGGAGTGAAATCATGGCAAAAGATCCAATTAAGAAAGCAGACAACGGAACCTACTACTTCCGGGCAAATCTAGGCTACCATCCCGTTACAGGGAAGCAGATCCAGAAATACCGCAGCGGCTTTGCTACCAAAAAGGAGGCAAGGGAAGAATATTCCAAACTGATCCTGTCATCTGTCAAAGAACTGGATGAAAAAAAGAAGACTGTTTCTTTTCAGACATTTATTGAAGATACCTATCTTCCGTGGTACAAAACGCAGGTAAAGGAAAGCACTTACCTGAACCGCTATTCCACCATTCAGAAGCATTTTGCGTACTTCTACAAAATGGCAACAGACGAAATTGAACCCATCCATGTGCAAAGCTGGCAGCTGGAACTGGCAAAGCAGTTCAGCCCAAACTATATCCATGTGGTGCAGGGGCTGCTCTCCCTTGCCTTTGACCGGGCGATTGTACTGGGCATAGCCAAAAAGAATCCTTCAAGGATGATCGGGAACATCAAGTCCAAAAAGACACAGGTGGATTTCTGGACGCTGGAGGAATTTCAGAAGGTAATCTCCCTGCTCTACAAGGGCGATTATTATGAGCATTACCTCTTTATCTCCTTCTGGGTGCTGTTTATGACCGGGATGCGGATTGGTGAGGCTGCGGCGCTGCTGTGGTCGGATATTGATTTTGATACAGGTCTGTTGAGCATAACCAAGACCATGTATTATAAATCAATGGACGATTTCAAACCCGTGGAACCGAAAACGCAGGCGAGTGTCCGCACCATTTACGTTGACGCTGATACCATAAGGGAACTGAAGGCATGGCAGGAAGTCCAGAAGAAAGTGTTGAAAAACTGCGGCTATGTATTAAGCTACAACGGCATACCCACAAGCAAGCATACCCTTCCACGGGCATTGGAAAAACTTGCGGAACTGGCCGGCGTACACCGCATCAAAATCCATGCGCTGAGGCATTCCCATGCCTCCCTGCTCATCAGCATGGGCGAGAATCCCCTGTTGATCAAAGAGCGCCTGGGACATGAAAAAATACAGACAACCCTTGGAACCTATGGTCATCTGTATCCCAACACCAATCTTGAAGTTGCCAACAAGCTGACCGGGGTGCTTCAGTATACGCCTGCCACTCAGAGCGTTGCAGACTATACGAGCAACCAACACACTGCAGCCTACCACAAAGAAGTGAAATAAAAAATGCAATCGTAATGCAATAAAAAGAGAAAAAAAGCCGCAAAGCCTTGATTTTACTGGCTCCGCGGCTCACCTCCGACTATTCGAACTCCCTATAACCATAACATAATTGTTAAATATTCGATTGCTTTTTAAGGGTTTTAATCGTCATAATATCTATATTTTATGTCTTATTTACAGTTTCAGAGCAAACAGGTATCATACGGGTATCACAGATTTTCTCCTTGGTTGCCATATCTACATGGTGCTAGCACCATGTAATTAACGCCCCTAAAGAACAACTATTTGCTCTGCTTCAACTTTTCTAATATGGCTATCACATTCGGCTGCGTTGGCATAAATTTTACACCATGCTTCAGCATACCCATAACCTTTTTTGCTTTCTGTTCAATCTCTTTAGCAGTATGCTCACTTGTCAGCATCAAATGATTTCCGGCTATGGTATATTCTCGCTCTATGTACTCATCTGTTATTGGAAACATATCCTGTATCAAAAACGCACTTTGCCTGCTATCATCCAATTTCACAATATGGATAATATCACAGGGCTTTCCTGCTTTCTCTTTCTTCTCTACAATTCGCTTATATTTATCAATCTGGCTGGACAAGGGTATCATCCAATAAATTCCTCTGCTTGTATCTTCAAAGCAATAATAGTGTGGTCTATTTCCTGCCTTATTGCCTTTGAGATATGGATCAGACATATCCTCAAAAAACTTGTCTTTTATAATATAAAACCCTGTTTTCTTCATTCGTTCCAACCTCACTACGGAAAAAGTCCCCCACCTTGCGGCGAAGGACTATACTTTCAACCCAACCACTTATATACCGCATATTGGTCAGCGGTAAACTTTCAACCCGACCATTTATATACCACATATCGGTCAGTGGTAAACTTTCTTTGTACCAACATTCTAACAAGCACAAAGAGAAAAGTCAATAAAACTTTCCATTAAAATTTTATGCCAATACTACATAACTTATACTAAATTTACAAATTTTGTTTCTGGATCATCTTTTAAACATTTTTCAACGCCATATTTCTGGTAAATTCCATAACTCCGGCAATTCCCTGAGCCATAAATATCTGTTGTGCTTCTGTGCTAGCTTTTTTCTTATTTTCATCTGACAAGTTATTGTATTCATGCAGAATTTCTTCTGCTTTTTGAGAAAATTTTGTCCAAAATTTAATATATTCTCTCATTTCCTGCGTTTGGTCATTCATAATACTCAATTCCTCTCATTTCACATACCGTAAACTATTGATGTTTCTTTATATATTCTTCCTTGACTATATCAATCGTTTTGCCACCTATACCGAAATTTTTATCAGATACCTCTTTAATTGTGGTAACAAAAAACTCCTGCGGTACTTTCATAATCTCAGAAGAAACTTCTGTCAATCGCTTAATCAGCAGCTCTTTTTGCTCGTCTGATAACGCTCCACTTTCCTCACTTTCCGATTACAAATCCAGTGCAATTGGGGCAATATTACCTGCCCCTATGCTTCTCTTTCCTTTTCTGCTGTTTCAGTTCAAACTGTCGCTGTTTCTCCGTTTCCCGTTGCTTCCGGCTCACAATCTTGCGTTCAGTTTTCAACTGCTCCTGCTGTAATATTAAAGCCTGTTGCGATTTTGTGCCTATCCCGGTGTTCTGTATTTGTTTCCGTACTTCTCTCTGTACCCGTTTAGGATTGCGACCGGTTTCTTTTACATCAGTTGCCACAACCGGACTAAATCGCAACTGATAGTATTTTTTCAAAATGAAATCGTATATTTCATAGTCTTTTGGTTCTGCCCCAAACGTAACCTTGCACACAGATAATTTTCCCTCTAATACACGTTCAAACACTCCCACCCAAAAGGGTTCTTCAAAAAATACTGTCAATTTTCCTGATACTTTGTCCATGACAATTCCTCCTTAAAATAATTGTAATGAACAAAGAACGGACGACCCTAAGGAGGGAGGGCTACTTACACCAAATCGGTGCGACTGGACTACCTACCAGTTCTGCAAGACTGCCTTGCGTTGTGTTTTTATCTTTGCCTCTATTATATTACCACATAAACGCCCATTTTCCCACAAAAATATGGCAATCCACATATAATCAGATTATATAATGCACAAACCCTTTTTTATCGCCATCATTCAAACACTTATTTGCGAATTACTTTTCGCATAGCACTTCCACAAAATTCATGCGGAATAAATTTAAATCCCAATTTTTCGTAAAAACTTTCTTTCCCTTTTTCTGCAATCAACTGAATACTTGAACGACCGCCAACGGGCGTTTCCTTATAAACATATTCTATCAATTTATTAACAATATTGCTTCCGATACCTTTACCTTGATAACTCGGTTCAACAATAATATCGACCATCATGTAATACATTCCATCGCCAATCAATCTTCCCATTCCTATAATTGTATTATCATCTATAACTTCTATTGAATACAATGTATTTTTCAAGCATTTTTCAGTCTGTTCCTTAAAAAAATTATTCCAATTAACACTTTCTCTTAGCCTAACATAATCAGCATAACTAATTTCCTTTTCTATATATGTCATAATATCCCCTTTCACAAATCCCCACAAATTAGCAATCCATTATTTCAAATGTTACGCAGTAAAAACCCATTTTTGAGGTTAAAGGTATAAAATATCGTTTTGCATTTATTTACATCCAAAAGCCTTGAAAATAAGGCTTTCAAAAGTGCTAAAGCGTAACAAATCACTCGCAAATTCCCATTTTCTCCTTAACCACCTTTATTACATGGTGCTAGCACCATGTAAATACTACACATAAGGGAAAAATTTCAGTCTACTTTTATAGCCATACTCCCCAATCCCCATAATCAAATGTCCCACTTCCATGATGAAGCTTTCCGTCTGCCTTGAGATTTCTAAATGCTTCTCGCATACGAATTAGGATTTCCGGCTTCATATCCAGTGAATGGTGTGCAGGAAATACTTCCTTTGCAGGCAATGCCGCAACTTTTTCCAAAGAATCAAGGTATGCTTCCGGGTCAGTAGACGGATAATAAGCAAACAGAATATCTTTATAAACCAAATCGCCTGTAAATAAATATCCCCTGCTTTTTTCCCAAAAACACAAATGCCCCGGAGAGTGTCCGGGAGTATGCAACACTTCAATTTCCCTGCCGCCAATATCAATGATGTCATGATCTGTCAGCACTTTTGTTGGCATACCCTGAAACAATTCATAATCGCTCATGCAAAACCCTTCAGGCAAATCACAGCGGTCTATGACCATCTCTCTTATCGTTTCGATTGATAAAGGGAATTTACCATTCAGCCAATCCAATTCATCAGCATGGGCATAAAAATCCGTGAAATACTTATGCCCTCCAATATGATCCCAGTGAATATGCGTGGCTACTACCGTAATTGGCTTATCGGTAAGTTTCAGCACTTCCTTATAGATATTGGAAATGCCAAGCCCCGTATCAATAAGCAAGCTTCGGGTATTTCCGTTCAACAGATAACAATGTGTTTCCTCCCAATGCCGGTATTCGCTGATAATATATGTATCTACATCAATTTTATCTATTGTAAACCAGTTGTCCATTACTCCACACTCCTTAAAATCCCAATTAATTTATAGCTTCTCTATCTCTGCCAGAGAATTTTGAATATCCTTATAAACCAATGGTTGCATACTGTCTGCATAAATAGATGTATCTGCTTTTTGCAGTGCGGAAACAATATCACACTTTAATTCCGGCTTATTCTTTGCAATCATAGGCAGTAATTTTATACACTGTCTTGCCGTTATCGGCTTAACATCTTCTATATGCTTCAAATATTCATCTATGATTTCATCAATTTTATTATCTTTATCCCATTTAGCGTTGTAGGCAATCAGCGTAAGCCCTCTTGTCCGAATGTAGGAATTATCACTGTCAATCATATCGGCTAATTTATCCATATAACAATATACCTTGTCCGATTCCTCACATTCTTTCTGTAGTACCTGTAATACTTTGTATGCCGTATTATTATTTTTATCAAATAACAGCGAAAAATTATCCTCAATATTTATTTCCATGCCGTTTCATCTCCCATATCCTAAATCATGCTTTCGATTATAGCACTTTCTCTCTGGACTTGCCACTGTAAAATACAGGGCATAGCAACCACCACGCCCCACATTTCTTATCGCTCCAACGACTTCTCAATCTTCTGTTTCTGACCTTTCAAGTCGTTCTGTTTCTCATAAAGATTATTCCGCTCTTTGCACAGTTCTTTCATGCGTTCCAACTGCGCCCGCACTCCCTCCCGGCAATCCGGCTCTATCTTCTTATATTCCC
>ERZ779627.82-NODE-82-length-29708-cov-21.870907_pt1 | contig 29708 bp, 27 predicted proteins | sample MGYA00514191_ERZ779627 | MGnify/ENA primary metagenome ERZ779627 (study PRJEB29562, sample SAMEA4376705) | mouse gut metagenome | isolation source: Cecum | study: EMG produced TPA metagenomics assembly of the A DSS colitis mouse model was used to assess the... | reverse complement strand
GTTGAACTGCCAACCGAGTAAGGCTGTTGTTATAATTTTATCGGGATTTTAGGTTGTATTTCATCCAAAAACAGATAACAGTTTTCTTTATCCTTCACAGCGTTTTTCACATACTGATAACATATTTTAGGATTTCTCAATTCATCATTTTCAATGCCGTCCAAAGCAATCTCAATAATGTGATCTTCCTTGACACCGTTTTCTATTAAGTAGTTTTTAAATATTTTGAACAGCAAAAAAGATTTTCCACATCTTCGTATGCCTGTGATCACCTTCACCATTCCATTGTTTTTTCTCAGAATCAACTGTTGAAGATAACTATTTCTTTTAATTTCCATCCTGCCGCTCCTTGTTTTTGTGCAAATACATATTTTTAAGTAATTTTATTTTACTATATAGGAAATCCCGTTTCAAGCTATTATTCCTATTTTATGTGCATTTACACATTTTTGTGTAATACATGCAAACGACAGGTAACAATATCTATGCTATTTTTCAACTTGAATCTGTTGCAAGACCCATCCAATATCCCCATCCACGCACACTGCCCGCCCTTCCAATTCCCGCGGGCAGACACTCTCCCCCTTATTCACGCAGACATACACAGCCTGCGGATTTTCAGCCGTCATTTCCCAGAACGGGTACTTGATGATGCCCGGGGTGTTATATCCCACGCCCAGCTCTAAAAATACAGTGTTTTTCTCCATGCACTCTGCCAGAAATGCCTCATAGCGTTTCGCCGCCAGATACCACCCCTCATCCTGCACAAAGGTATCGTCCGTCAGCAAATGGAAACTGTTGATTATCCGCAATCTCTTGACCCGCCCCTGGCGGTTTAATGAACTGAAAAAAGATCTGGAGGGAATCAGCCAGAAAGTGTTGACCGATTCCCTCCGTTCCATGGAGGAGGACGGCATTGTCACCCGCACTGTCTATGCCGAGGTGCCGCCCCGTGTCGAATACGCGCTGAGCGATTTAGGGAACTCCCTGCGCCCTATTCTGGACGCCATGCTGGAGTGGGGGAACTCATATAAAGGGGCTTTATAAGCCCCTAGAAATTATAACATTCTGCGCTTGTTCCCTTTAATAAGACAAATGGTCTGCCTGTTTCCTGTAACAGCTCCTTTGCCGGGTTCTGCGCCGTGGGTGCAGCCACGATAATTATAGTGTCCTGCGGCAGATTTTTGATCTCGTCAGGCTTGATGATATCGACATCGCAGAAGCTCCCCTCCGCGGCAATGTCGATCCCGGCGATCAATTTCGCCTGCGGCACCTGAGAGCTCATCGCTTCCTCAAAATAAAAAGCTGCTGAAAGCACTATGCCCCAAACCGCATAGGAAAACTCCCGCTCGGGAAAGGCAATTTTATTGACGGCATGAAAGGTTGCGGTATGATAATCTATTTCAAAAATCGGTTCTTTTTCATTCCACATTTTTTCTAATGCTACTCTGCTTACCGCCGCTCTCACCCTGTCAAAAAATACCTTCTTGAGCTTCGCCTTATCTTCCTCAAAATCGACCGGCTGCGGATTCCAATCAATTTCATCATAGTGCTCAACTGTATAAGTCGGTATCAATCGGTCAATGAACCCGAAACGATCTCCAAAATGCTTTTTTGCAAGGATGACCGGTATCCCCATGGCAAGGCAAGGCGAAGCAACATGCAATTTTGAGGTAATGACCAAACGCGCCGTGTCTCTTAAAAGTGCTACCCGCTCCTCCCCTTTCCTGTGTTCTTCGTAAGTATCCTCTATGGATATCCTGTTGCTGTATCCGGTATTCTCAAACCTCAATATATTGGAAAGAACGATCCCTTCCTCTTTCAGCTCCTGCGGCATGATCTTCATCACATCGGACGGCACATCCAAAAAATATACCTTATCAGCCTTTTTTGCAATCTCCTCACTTCTTCTGGGAAGCGTCAAAGTCAAACATCCCGTAAGATAGGCGTCTACGCCCAATCCCCTAAGATACTCCACTGTATACAAATCTCTGCAGCCTACACCGCCGCAGGTTTGATAATATGCCAGTTCCGCCTCCGACAGTTTTCTGTGGATATGAAGCGACATTGGTATGGCATGGACTTTATTTGAAGGCGGCATAAAATAGGAATCATACGCCAGTTCTTCATAATTGCTCGCACTGTTTACGACGCAGACGCATTCCTCACCATCATAGTTGGCCAAATCATATCGCGGCACAGGAATGATATCTTCCTCCGGGATTCCCATCTCGCGATAAAGATTCTTAACTGCATAAGACTGGATCGGGTCTCCCAGATTGACCGGACGCGTTTTCATCTGTGGTTTCAAAGGTTTCTGATAAAACAGATATCCATATTTCATAGCTCGCCCTCACTCTCTTTTTGATAGAGATCTCCAATCTCCATCACTGCGTTATGTACAGGTTGTCTTCCTTTGGTCGTCGGATACATTTTCCAGTCATGCCCAAAACAATAGTCCAGTACCTTTTCATACTCTCTTGCCGCAAAAAACTTTCTCCCCTCAAAATCGACCTCGATCGGATCCGTATAATTTACCATCCTGACAAGCGGCGTCTTATAAGGGTTGCGGTCCATTGCGATCCAAAATTTCAGGTATTTCCTGTTCTTAAAAAAGGTGGCTGCACGCACAAATTTCTGATAGCAAACTTTATTCCCGGGACGTGCCATTTTTTGATACTGTCTTTTCTTTTTTTCATCGGGCTCAGAATCCGCCCCGATGGTTGCCCAAAGCGCCGTCCGCCAATAACGGCAGATCTTTGCGTGAAACCAATCCAGTACCGCAAGCGGCGCCGACGGATACATGGGAAAAATATCGATAAACACGCCTATCTGCTTCTTTAACTTATCTCTGCCGGGTTTGGTATAGACCGTACCCTTTCGCTCCAGATGCTTAAAGATCAGATGATTGTTCTCCTCATTCGCCGGGCACCTAAAATAATATTTGTCCTCGTCAAGCTCAAGCTTCATGATCTCGTCCAGCTTGTCAAAGTCTTCCCACGGGAGCGTCACGTCAATGTCATCATCCCAGGGGATGAATCCCTTGTGCCTGATGGCACCCAAAAGTGTCCCAAAACTGATATTGTAACGCAATCCGTGTTTCCTGCAAATACGGTCAAACTCTGTCAGCAGCTCGATCTGTATCTGTTGTACCCGCCAGAGATAGGTGTTCCCGTTCAGAGTCAATTGGCTTTTCTGTTGATTCAGCACAGCCAGCAGCATATGTTCAGGAAAACACGATAGCATCCGCTTCCTGTCAACGGCAGCATAGCAGACAGCTTCACAAAACCTAATCTCCTCCACTGTATTCCACATATCATCGGTAATATTTTTTGATTGCTCGTTTACAATTTGTGGGATAGAATTTGGATTATTTCTATCACGACCGATTACATGCGGATAAATCACATAGCTGCTCTGCTCATGTGCGCCATATTCGTCGATCATGTTTTGAATCGAAAATCTGCCCCTTTGTTTGATATAATGGTTTGATATCCTTCTTTTGGGAGTCAGCCTGATAAAAGAGCGCAGCGGTTTGCCCTTGAGGACCGCGCGCGCATTCAGGGTATTCGTCGTATCCCGAAACTTCTGATATGCCGTTTCCCACGCAGTTTCCTCATTGCCCACGTAAAAAAGAGGCGTTATGATCAGACGCGTTCCATAATAGAATGCCTCCTTCTTCCTGTCCTCCCGAAACTTGATCTTAGATTCCTTCACGAACCAACTCTCAAAGGTATCAAACTGTTCCGTATTCGTATAGTCATGAAAAGAATATCCGCTATGCTCGCTACAAAATCCACATAATGCCTCTTTCAGCCGCACAAAATGGCGGTACATGAGCGCAATATAAATGATGGGAGCGCATTTTTCAAACTCCACTCCGTTTTCATAAGCAATCAACGTGTTTGATGCAATCGTATATTTCAAATTTTCCTTTTTGCATATCCCGTGTACGATCTGCAAAAGTTCGATACATTCCTCATGCGCTTTGTTCACTGTCTTATCCTTTCCTTAGATCCAGGCATATAAAACGGTATCCACGTGCTTATCCTTGTGATGCCTTACTGCCATTTTATAGTCCGGTACATATTCTTTGATCAGCTCTGCCAGTCTATAATAATCAGCCGCATTGTGATAAATGGATATGGCAAGTCCCGGCTTTTCCCGCAGGATCGTCTTCTTTGCTCCAAGCAGTGCCTCATACTCCGCTCCCTCAATATCCATTTTGATAAACCGTATTCTTTCGTCAGCATCGATGACATCATCAATCGCCACAGTCTCTACCATAAACTGATTTACCGGCGGCATCTGCGCATACTTTGTCGTACTTCTGAATGCGGGTGAAAAACAGGCTCCCTTCTTTTCCGTTTCGTAAAAAACGATCTCGCCTTTTTGATCCGATACGGCATATGGGAAAATTTTCAATGTTCCCTTCCAATGCCGGCCAAGCGTCTCTTTCTTATCCTCTATCCGTTTTATGTTTTCCGCCAACGCCTCAAATGTATAGATGCCCGACAGATCATCTCCTAAAAAATTGACAAAACGTTCTACCGAGTCTCCTATATATCCCCCTAAATCCAATAGGATCCCATCCTTCTTACTCATCAATGCCGGTTGAAATACATATTGAATCTCATTTTGTATTTTCAGATCCGAATATCCCGTGTTTACCCCGCATATTCTTCTGTTGACAACTTCCTGAAAGATCCTTTTGGAACAGTCATCATACAGCTGCCGCTTCACCTTCGCGATCCGTTCCCTATTGTCGTATAACTCGCCTGATATGCGGTTCAAAAATTCATTGGTCAGGACATTCCAAAAGAAAATGGTAAAATCCCCGATCTCCAACAACGCAGAAACGATTTCCCGCACGTATTTTTCCGCTGTACAAATCAGTATCACGATTTTTGCCGGATCCTCCGCATATAGCCTGGCGGGCTGATATATTTTTACTCTGCCTACTGTCTGATCGCAGAGCTCATCATTCCTGTCGATAATATACGTTACGTCATACCGGTTACACACTTCCACACAGGCTTTACTTCTCCCCCAGACGATCAGTTCCTTTACTTGAATACTCTCCTCAAATTCCGCTATCGTCTGCTTTTTTTTCGGCAGCTGCATATCGCTTTACTCCCCTTTCGTCTCGATTCCGTAATACCTCATCATCCTTTCACACCCGTCCGCCATCGAATGTTGCGGTTTCCAGCCAAGCGCAGTCAGTTTTGTGGAATCGCCCGTCACGACCGACAAAGCCCCCGTCACTTCGATCGTGTCCCGTTTTGTCTGATCAAACACCACCTTGACGCTTTTTCCGGCTGCCAAAGACGCCATCCGGTCAGCCAGCTCTTTTACCGACGCTTCCCCTTCCTCCGTCACAATGTTATAGGCCTCTCCCGGTGTCCCAAAAAACAGCACATAAAACATTGCCCGCACGGCATCCGTAAGATACAGAAAAGTCCTCACTGCCGTGCCGTCGCTTTTCAATACGATTTCCCCTTTGCTGATGATCTGCGAAATAAAATCAATGTGCAGCCGCCCGTCATCCAGTTCGGGCCCGGGTCCCATGATCTGGAAGGGTCTGACGATAAAAATCGGCAGATCATACGATACCTGATATGCCTTACATAAAGACTCGGCCGCCCTTTTCCCGCAGGAATAAGCATTTCTCACATTGAGCGGATCCAGATACCCCGACATTTCTTCCGTGATCCTTTCCGTATGTTCCAGTTTTCCATAAACGTCTACGCTGCTGATAAGCAGAAAATATTCGCACGGATTTTTGACCGCCAGCTCCAGCATGTTTTTTGCGCCGTCGACATTCGCCAAAAAGGTGTTTACCGGATCGTCATGCCTTTTTTTGATGCCTGCGGGACTTGCCGCGTGAATGAAAACATGGACCTCCTCGTCAACCGCAATCGGATCGCGCACATCCTGAATGAGCAGTCGGAAATCATCCCTGCCCGGATATTCTAAAAAGCGCTCCTTTGCTCTGCTTTCACTTCTGCACAGCGCCAGCACCCTGATATTCGCATTTTTCCTGTCGTTCAACGCCAGAAACGTATGTACAAAATAGGCGGGAACATAACCGTTCGCTCCCGAGATCAATACGGTTTTCCCAAACAGTTTTTCAAAGGGGATCGTTCCCGAAACGATTTCCTCCACATCCTCAACGATGATCCTGTTCATTGTCATACCTCTTTTCCTGCTCCGCAAACAAGGGGTGTAAGGACTCCGCTATGGCCAGATCCTCCGGATAGGTCACTTTGATACAAAAGCGATCGCCCAATACCATATAACATTCCACGCCGATATTGAGAACCAGCTCGCTGTCCTCCGTGACATCCGTCTTGCTGTATTCCTCATCCTCCATATACATTTTGTGCCCCAGCAGAAGCGTCCCGTACCGAAACACCTGCGGGCCCTGCTGCAAATACAGTTTTTTCTTCTGCAGCGTCCGATTGACTCTTTTTCCGTCATTGCTGAACGTGATCGCATCCGTCGCTTTCACAACGGTGATGGTCGCGTCATACTCCTTTATCATCTCATAATGTTTATCTATGGTCCTTTGGGAAACAAACGGGCATACGGCAGTCATGATCATCACGGTATCTCTTGCCTTGGCCGGGATCTCCTGCAAGCCGTTGTAGACGGACCTTTGTCTTTCCTTGCCCGGGCGTGCAAAGAACTTTACCTTTTTAATCCCATATTGCCTGATCCAATTTCTGACGTTTTCTTCTTCCTTTTCGGAAACAACAATGCAGACTTCATCGATATGTTGATTCTTCTCCGCCGTCTGCAGGGCATAAACGATCATCGGCACCCCTGTCAATTCAATAAATTGCTTGGATACCTTTCCATTTCCAAAACGCTGCCCTTTTCCGCCAGCCAATACCACGGCATAATTCATGTTCTGCTTCTCCCGTTACTCAGATCGCTCAGTAGATCCCCTAATCCAATCTTTTTCCTTTCTTTGATGGGCTTTCCCTGACGCAGCGCCGATAAAAGCGCCTCCCTCCTTGGTCTGTCGGCATCCGGTATCGTAAAATCATACTCTGTCAGCTTTACTGACTGAATCATGATCATTTTCTCGATCTGTCCGCAGAGCTGCACGATGCTGCTCCGATCTCCATAATAGGCGTCACAGAGCACGACGGCCCGGTCCACATCCGCACTGTCGTCATAGATTCCCCAGCCTTCTTCCCGATATTTTCTGACAAGGCTGTCATATTTCGTTCAAAGCTGTGGTCTCATATTCTCAATCGTCACACGGATCAAAGGATGCGGTCGCCAAAGCAGCGCCACCTCATCCTTGTTTTCCCGAAACAGTTCAAATACGGATTCCATTTTTTGCAGCATTCTCTCGTCATGATGCAGCAGCGCATTTACACTGTTATTATAGAAAACGATCTTCTTACGGCTCCCGTCAGGCTTTTCGATCACTTTCCGCCACTCATTCGGGATCTCCAAATCTTCCTTTTTGGTATTTCGCACCTTATCGAATTTCGGCGACCCCGTGCCCAGAAATTTCTTCTCTAAAAATTTCCTGTCCAAATGCTCACCGGACAGCCCTTCCTCCTTGGCGACTTTTTGAAACACGTTGATGAAAACCTGCCGCATCGTTTCCGACTGAACGATCACCTCGTCGGCATAGACCGTCCCCGGCGCATAGCAGAAACGCTCCATGCGCTCGGCTGCTTCTCTGTCATCCGGATCGACTTCCCCCAAAACAAAATATGGGATATAGACTAGTTTATCGGTAAAATCCTTCAAATTTCTGGCATAAAAACGAGGATGCACGCTGGTCACCAGATTGCGTTCATCGTAAGGGTTATGGATATAAATGACATCCGGGTGCCGTGCCTCCAAATCGTACTCGTCATAATGGGTGATCGGCACATCTTTTGGGTACTGATCCCCTTCATAGTGCTCCTCTTTGAAGCTTCCGTCCGGATTTTTATCATAATAAGGAATGGGGATCACATAGGCGTCGCAGTCCGGATCGGCATCCGCCGCCCTCCAAACGCTCTCCAGTGAATCCCACATAGACGCCATGGCGGGAAGAAACACCACTTCCTTCCGATCCTCAGGCAGATCATAGGCGATTCCACTCTTTAAGCGGCTTAACTGTTTCTGAATCTTTTTGGCAATCTTTTGGCACTGCGTTTCCTCCGTTACCGCCTCGCTCATCTGGAAAACATTTTCGCAGTAGTTCTCTAACAATTCCACCAGCCCTGCATAGGTTTCTCCCAGACTTTCCAAATAAGTCCCGATCAGGATCGCCGTTTCCTGACACGAAATGCAGGCTCCCGCCGCACCCTCAGGATTCTCCCTGACCGTTTTTACAATGGTGTCGTTCGTCTTTTCCAGGAGAGACACCATATGCAGGAGTTCGTGCTTTCTAAAACGCTTCCCTGCTCCTTCGTCCATTTCCGCTATCATAAAATCGTTTTCCTTTGGCTCCGAAATATTATGTATCGATCCTGTATGAGCAGATCCAAAATGCCGCATATCCGCACAAAATGGTTCGCAGAATATATAGTTCTGCGAAATCCGTCAGACTGCCGATAATCACAGATTCCTGCAATAAAACTGACCCCTGATCTGACCACGGATTTGACCACACGTTTCCATTCATCCATAATAAGGCTGCCCGCCAAAAACATCTTGTAATGCCCAAATAACTATGCTAAAATAAACCTGTTCTTACAAAAACCAGAAAGCGTATCGAATTTTCGCAGAACTATATATTCTGCGTATTTTTTTGTTTTATTGTCAATCAAAAAAAGACGGAAAACCATTCCTTTTCTTAGGAATGATTCTCCGTCCTATTTTTTGCTATCGTGTTTTATTTTGTCAGCAGCATCATGATCTCATTGCTCCTGGCCACAAACTTTGTCATCGCCTCAGGCTCAAGCGGCGCCTGCTGCAAGAGCGCCAGATCGTAGAGTTGTTCGCAGATCATCTTTACATTCTCGCCGTCCTGATGCTCGATCACATACTGCACAAGTGGATGGTTCGCGTTTAAGATCAGCGTCTCCCCTTCCTTGCCGAACATCCCCATATCCATTCCCGGCATGGAGTACATCTTCATCATGTCCTGCATCCTGCGGGATTCCTCAGAGAGCGTGATCATGGAAGAAATCTTCTTGTTTTTCAACTTCTCGATCTTCACCTTGATCTCGTCCTTTTTGAGGACTTTTTTCATCAGCTTGGCGATTGCTTCTCCCTGCTCCTCCATCTCTTTTTCTGCTTTTTTGGAGGTCTTTGCCTTGAAGGTGTCCGTCAGGTCAGCGTCGATACGCTGGAACTTGATACCCTCGTTCTTCGCCTCAAGCTGGGAGACGAAGGGCTGGTCGATATTGTGCGTCAGCACCACCGCGTCCATCTTAGCCGCCTTGAACATATTGATATACTGGCTCTGCTGTTTCTCGTCGGTCACATAGTAGATGACTTTCTCCTTCTTTTCTTCCTCGATGGGCTCGCCGTCCTCGTCAAGCACTTCAGCGTCCACTTTTTCGGTCTCGTCAACGACCTCGGCTTCTACCTTCTCGCCGTTCTCGTCTACCGCCGCTTCTGCATCGGACGCCGTCTTCTCACCGTCGCCTTCCTCCACCTCGTCGGGATCGATCTTATTGACCTCCAGACACTCGGGCAGGGTCATGTAGACGCCGTCCAGATTCTTAAAGAGGATGTAGTCGGTCATCTTCTCGCAGAACTTGTCATCCTTTAAGCAGCCGAACTTGATGAAGGGGCTGATATCATCCCAATACTTTTCGTATTCTTCCTTCTCGGTCTTGCACATGCCGGAAAGTTTGTCCGCCACCTTCTTGGTGATGTACTCGCTGATCTTCTTTACAAAGCCGTCGTTTTGCAGCGCGCTTCGGGAGACGTTGAGCGGCAGGTCGGGACAGTCGATCACACCCTTTAAGAGCATCAAAAACTCGGGGATCACTTCTTTGATATTGTCCGCAATAAACACTTGGTTGTTATATAATTTAATGGTTCCCTCAATGGACTCGTACTCCATATTGATCTTCGGGAAGTAGAGGATACCCTTCATATTGAACGGATAATCCATGTTCAGATGGATCCAGAACAGCGGCTCCTTATAATCCTGGAAGACCTTGCGGTAAAACTCCAGATACTCCTCCCTCGTGCACTCGTTGGGATGTTTTGCCCAGAGAGGAGTCGTCTCGTTGAGAAGTTCAGGACGCTTTTTGATCTTAAGCTTCTGCTCGTCCTCCTCTTTCTCCTTTTTGATCTCCTCGATCACCTCGTCGGTAGGAAGCTTTTCGTCTGCGGTAATCGTCTGGGTCTCCGTGGTATTCGCCTTGGAGAGATAAATTTCCGTGGGCATGAAGGAACAGTATTTTTTGATGACTTCTTTTGCCTCATACTCATTACAGAATTTTAGGCAGTCCTCGTTGATGTGAAGAGTGATCGTTGTACCCACTTCCGTCCTGGTACCGTCCTCCATATCAAATTCCGTGCCGCCGTCACAGGTCCAGTGCACTGCCTGCGCGCCGTCCTGCCATGACAGTGTGTCGATCTCCACCTCGTCCGCCACCATGAACGCCGAGTAAAAACCTAAGCCGAAATGACCGATGATCTGATCCTCGTTCGCCTTGTCCTTATATTTTTCAATAAAATCCGTCGCGCCGGAGAAAGCGATCTGGTTGATGTACTCCTCCACCTCGTCCGCCGTCATACCGATACCGTTATCGATAAATGTAAGCGTCTTTTCCTCGGGATTGACGATGACCTGGATCTTCGCCTTATAATCATCCGCCAGCGCGTACTCGCCCATCATATCCAGCTTTTTCAGCTTCGTGATCGCGTCGCAACCGTTGGAGATCAGCTCCCTGAAAAAGATGTCGTGATCGGAATACAACCACTTCTTGATGATCGGAAAAATATTATCGCTGTTGATTGATAAATTGCCATGCTTCGCTGCCATTTTCTCACGTTCCTTTCTTTCCAAACTGAAATATCCCGTACCCGGAACAGCGCTTTGCCTGTCCTGTAAGCCCTTTTCTCGGGATTTGATTACCTAGAGGATAGTTTAATACCCAAAAAAATAGAAGTCAAGACAAAATTAGCACTCATTTAACGTGAGTGCTAATAACTTCCTATTTATTCAGTATCCATGCGGCTTTGCAGAATTATAAACTTTTTCTAAACTCCCTATATCCATTCCTGTCACACAAAACCAGAACTGCCAAATGCTTCCTAGTTTCCAAAATACTCTGTATAGATTTCAAAAAAATTCTGCGTTTTTACTTCCTCATCATGGATGAAATTCACCGTATTCCAAAGTTCTTCGTTCAGATTTCTGGTCAGCGTCTCCACATAGGCGTCATACTCCTGGCCGAAGGCCTCCTCACGTCTCTGCTCCACGATCTTGATCTTATTGGCGTCCGTCTCCTCCCTGTCAAAGGTGTTGATGCACTTGATGATGTGATAGCCGAACTCCGTCTCCACCACGTCACTGATCTCGCCCGTTCCCAGATTGAAAGCCGCCGTCTCAAAGGACTCCTCCATCTCTCCTTTGCCGAAGGAGTAGGTAGACCTGTCGTCCTCGCTGTACTTGCGGATGAGCGCGTCAAAGTCCTCATCCTCTCTCGCCTGACTAAGCGCCTCGATTGCCCGTCTGTAAGCGTCCTGCTTTGCCTCCTCCGTATATTCGATCTTTTTTCCCGTCCCGTCCAGCGCGTAAGTCTTGATTAAAATGTGCTGCACGGTGATGGTACGCGCTTCGTCGTCGCTGATTTCCGGATTGATATCCTTGATGGTATACTGGTACATTTTCTCCGCCCGGGCAAACTCCTGATAAAGTGCACGGATCGCCTTTTCGCTGACGCCCAAAAGCTCGATTTCCCGCTTTCCCAGCGTTTCGTAGTACGCTTTCGCCGCATTTTCCGCCCGTGCTTCCTCCTCATCGGAAAGCTCTACCTCATATTTTTCCGCCATCAGGTTCATGGTCTTGATTTGGGCGATCTGCGCCAACGCAATGTTTTTGACATTCTCCTCTAAGGTCACGCCATCGGCTTTGGTTTCCCAGATTTCTTCCCCATACACGCTTTCATAGCGATTCTGGATGGTGGTCAGGTATACCATCAGCTCAGGCAGCTTACAGGAACTGGTCTCAATGCGAAAGACCTCGTCCTTTTCAAAGCCTGTGGTGAGCACCACCTTCGTGCCAAACCTGTTCCCGTCACCGCAGCCTGTCATTATACTGGTTAACATAATTCCAGACATCAAATATGCCGCTGCTCTTTTCCATCTATTTTTTGTCATATTTCTCCCATTCTGTAACGCTAATCTATGATGTTTCCGCTTCTATCATACCACACTTTCCCGTCCGTCATCACATAATCTTCTCCGTCCAGCACTGCCTGCACATAATCCGCCGCCGAGCACAGTCTCCTGCGAAACGCCATGCCGCCGCCAAACAGATTCGTGGAATGAATGTCTGACCCCGCGCTCATGGGAAATCCATGCACCCTGCCATAGGCAATGGCCCTTTTATCATAGACCGTCTTATCCCGCAGGGGGCCCGAATACCAAAGATGCGCGGCGTTGATTCCTTCCACGCCGTCCACAAAATCCGGGAAAAGACGCACCTCGGGAATATAGTTTTCCTCCCTGTAAGGATGCGCATGCATCACCAGCCCGCCTGCCTCATGCACCAGCTCGTACTGCTCCTCCACAGATATCCGACGAAGCTGCGGATGCGCCTTCATCCACGCTTTATCAATTCCGTATAACAGAAACTCCGTACCATCGTAGCCGGCCTCATAGCCGAAAAAGACGTCCAGACCGATGTTGTCTCCCTCCGCCTTCGCGTGTTCATAGCCGAGGCAAAACAGATCCACCCACTCCTCCCATGGCAGATCTCTATCCACACAGGTGTTTCCGCCCCAGTTATGGTCTGTCACAAAAATGCCGGTATAGCCGTACTCCTTGCACGCCCTTGCCATCTCCGCCCCCGTGCTCCTTGCACAGGCACTGGACTCCGAGGTGTGCAGATGCGTCTCATACAGGTAGGGATAGCGTTCCCTGATTACTGCGTCATTCATCATACTCTCCATTCCAATACTTCCTCGCGGCAGGCTGCTTTTTCCCGTTTCTTCCTGCCGCATGACCCGAAAAAGGATTAAATTGTATGCCTCAGCATCTCAACCTAATCCTTTTCCTTTTAATCCTCATTGTTCCTTAAAAATCATTTCCTGTCAGCGGCGATTTGGCTTTCACCTTTCGCAATGCCGCTATCCATCGTCCGCATTCTACTTGATTACGTGAATCCATCCTTCGGGTGCCTCGATCCTGCCCATCTGAATCCCCGTCAGCGTGTCATACAGCTTCTGGGTGATCGGCCCCATCTCGCTCATGCCACTGGGGAAAGCGATCTCCTTGCCGTGATCTACGATCTTTCCGACCGGGGAAATAACCGCCGCCGTACCGCAAAGTCCGCACTCCGCAAAATCCTTTACTTCTTCCAGAGCAATCGGCCGTTCTTCTACTTCAAGACCCAGATAATCCTTCGCCACTGTCATCAGGGAACGTCTGGTAATGGAAGGCAGGATACTGTCGGACTTAGGCGTTACCACTTTATTGTCCTTTGTCACGAACAGGAAGTTTGCACCGCCCGTTTCCTCCACATGCGTCCTGCTGCCCGCATCCAGATACATGTTTTCATCGTAGCCTTCCTCATGCGCCGTCACAATGGCATGCAGGCTCATGGCATAGTTCAAACCCGCCTTGATATGTCCCGTGCCGTGCGGAGCTGCCCGGTCAAAATCACTCACTTTGATGGTAAGAGGTTTCACACCGCCCTTAAAGTAAGGACCAACAGGTGTAGTAAACACTCTAAACTGATACTCCTCCGCCGGCTTCACGCCGATGACCGGAGAGATACCAAACATATAAGGTCTGATATAGAGGGTTGCGCCGGAACCATAAGGAGGCACATAAGCTTCGTTTGCAGCCACCACATCCGTCACAGCCTGAATGAAACGATCCTGCGGGAATACCGGCATCTCCAGCCGCTTACAGGAATCCTCCATACGCTGCGCGTTGAGGTCGGGACGGAAGGTCACGATACGACCGTCCTCGGTGGTGTAAGCCTTCATCCCCTCGAAACAGGTTTGCGCATACTGTAGGACGCCAGCGCATTCGTTCATCACGATATTGGCATCCTCCGTCAGCACACCGTCGTCCCAGGCGCCGTTCTTGAAATTCGCTACGAAACGTTTATCGGTATGCTGATAACCAAATCCGATATTCGCCCAATCCAGATTCTTTTTTTCCATAATACTAAGCTCCTCTCCCTCAGACATGTAACGATTCTGTTTTTTTCTATATTATACCTTTGTACCCAAAAGTCAAGCCTGTTTACAGAACGGCGTTCACGATTTCCAGCGCTATGTCATAGGCATAATCCTTGATTGCCTTCTCACAAAGCCGCAGCATTTTCTTGTCCGCCTCCGGTCTCTCATATCGTTTCAGCTCACGCAGCTTTGTCGCCGCGCTGTCCCCATCAAAATCGTCCAGCCTTGCCGCCAATTCCCTGAGAGCGCTGACCCACTCGTCCTCTGAGATCCTCACTCCGACATCGTCTTCTGCCTTCTCAGGCTGTTTCTCCTCTGCATCCTCTTTTTCCAAATATACCTTCAGGCTGTTCCTCATGCTGTTCATCATGGAAAACAGGATCGGAGAACGCACCGTCACATCCTCGAGCTGCCCTGCCTTCGCCATCTTTTCCAGTTCAAATGCTTCGTCCGCCAAATCGTCGGCACCCACATTTCTGGCATTTCCTTTTAAGGAGTGGACGATGATCGTATAGCCCGGCATATCTCCCTTTTGCAAAAAGTCCTTTAATGCCTCCTCTTTCTCCTGTAAGATAGAGTGGAAATCGTGGAGCACCTTACCGTAGAGCGCCTTGTCTCCGCCCATGTACCGAAGCCCGTTTTTCAGATTAAAGCCCATCAGGTAAAGCTGGCTCTCCCGAATGGCAAGCTCACTTCCTTCTTCCGGATGTTCATATTCGTCGCTGATCTGTCTGTTGTGCGTCAGATAGACGACATTGCTCGGCAGATACTCGATCAGCATATTCTCTAATTTATCCGCATCGATCGGCTTCGTGAGATAGTCCTGAAATCCCTCTTTCAGATACATCTCTTTGGCCCCCGCCACCGCGTTTGCCGTCAGGGCGATCACCGGAATATCTCTCGACGGATTGCCTTCCAGTTCACGAATGGCGTGCAGCGTCTGCACCCCGTCCATCACCGGCATCATATGATCCATACAAATCAGGTGATAGGTCTTTCTCTTGATCAGTTCCAGACACTCCTCACCGCTCGCCGCCACGTCGATCTGCAGCCTCGTTCCTTTCAAAAGCCCCTGCGCCACCGCCAGATTCATGGCATTGTCGTCCACGATCAGGATCCTGCCCATAGGCGCGATAAATTTTTCATGATAGTCCTCTATGCTCCGCAGACTTTCCGTATACTGCTTCTCAAAATCGCCGAGCGGCTCCCTGTCCACTACCTTTTGCAGGATCTTAAAGGAGAAGGCCGAACCTTTTCCATATACGCTCTGTACTTGCAGTTTGCTGCCCATCATCTCCAGCAGGCGATCAGTGATCGCCAGTCCCAGCCCTGTCCTGTCATCCTTGCTGCGGACTGTGGAATCCATTCGCTGGAATGCCATGAAAAGCTTGGGGATATCCTCCTCTTTGATACCGATTCCCGTGTCCTTGACGATCACGTAAATCTCGATGGTATCCTCCGACATCTCCTTCCAGCTCACATGCAGCGTGATCTTGCCCTTATCCGTATAGCGCACCGCATTTGACAACAGATTGCCAATGACCTGTCTGATATGTATCTCGTCGCCGAACAGCTTATAAGGAATATCCTGCGCAATCTCCAACACCAGATCCAGCTTTTTGCGGCGCTGCTGCACCGATATGCTGTTGATCAGATCATTCAGCAGGGAACTGACGTCATAGATGCCCTCTGTCAACTCCAGCTTATCTGCTTCCAGTTTGGAGAAATCCAAAATATCGCTGACCAGCGCAAGCAGGATATTGCCTGCCTGCCTGATGTCTCTGGCATACTCCTTGACCGTCTCCTCCTGGCTCTCCCTCAGGATCAGCTCATTTAAGCCCAGGATCGTATTGATCGGCGTCCTCAGCTCATGGGACATATTGGCCAGAAAGATATCCCTGGCATACTCCGCCTTCTCCACCGCGCTTTTTGCCGCCTCCAGCTCCTCATTCTTCTGCTGCAGCGCTTCCTTCGCCTGGGAAAGCTCCGTCCCTTTTTTGGCTGTCGTTTTCTTTGTCTCCTGCCCCATACCTGTTACCCTTCCTTCATACCGCCGCATCCTGCTGCGTTTTCCGTCTGCCCTTACAGACTCCCCATTTTATTTCTTTCTCTCATATTTTACAAAGTAGTAAGGCAAATCAAAATAAGTCTGCTCGTCACTCTCTGCAGTGATCTCCCATTCTCCGTCCTCATCCAGATTCGGGAAATAAGCGTCCGCCTCATAGTCGTGATCGATCTTGGTTACATGCACCACATCGCATTCCGGGAGCATCATGCGGTAAACGCTCTCTCCGCCGATGATATACACATCCTCTGTGGGATATTTTTGCAGCTCCGCATCCAGTTCTTCCTTATTATGTACCACCACGGCATCCTTCACCTGATAATCCGGATTCGCGGAAAGGATGATATTTTTCCTGTTCGGCAGCGGCATCCCCTGCGGGAAGGTCTCTAATGTCTTTCTGCCAAGCACCACCACCTTGCCCGTGGTCTCCTGACGGAAATTTTTGTGATCCGCCGGAATGCGTACCAACAGGCTGTTTTTACAGCCGATGGCCCAATTGTTGTCTACGGCTACGATTGCGTTCATAGTGTCTCCTTCTAGATGGCAACAGGGATATCCGTCACCTGCGGTCCCGTGACGTAATTTTCTACCTTCACGTCGTCCCTCGTAAATTGATAAAAGTCTGTAATCTCAGGGTTGAGCCAAAACGTCGGCGCATCATACGTTGGTCTTGTAATCAATTCCTCTATAATTGGAATATGCCTGTCATAAATGTGCGCATCTGCGATCACATGGACGAGCTCCCCGACCTCCATGCTGCAGACCTGTGCCAGCATATGCACAAGCACCGCGTACTGCACGACATTCCAATTGTTTGCCGCCAGCACATCCTGCGAGCGTTGGTTTAAGATCGCATTGAGGATCAGCTTTTCATGCCCCTTTTTCTGTGTGACATTGAAAGTCATACTGTAAGCGCAGGGATAAAGGTTCATCTCGTGCAGATCCTGATGCACATAGAGGTTCGTCATAATGCGGCGGCTGAAGGGATTGTTTTTCAAATCGTAGATCACCCGGTCCACCTGATCCATCATTCCTTCTTTATACTGGTGCTTCACGCCCATCTGATAGCCGTAGGCCTTGCCGATACTGCCATCCTCGTCCGCCCACGCATCCCAGATATGACTGTGCAAGTCGTTGATGTTATTGGACTTTTGCTGCCAGATCCAGAGCATTTCGTCCGTGGCGCTCTTTAAAGCAGTCTTGCGAAGCGTCAGGATCGGGAACTCCTTTGACAGGTCATAACGGTTCACCACCCCGAATTTCTTGACCGTGTAGGCGCTCTCCCCGTCCGCCCAGTGGGGCCTCACCTTCTCCCCCTCCGTGCTCGTGCCGTTCATTAGAATATCACGGCACATCTCTATAAAAATAGTATCTGCGAGACTCATGCTCCGTCTTTCCTCTCATACAATATATCTGCGAAACTCATCTCAACGTTATAATAATTGTGCAAATAGCATTACCATAAGCAGACCCTTGTATAGTTTAAATCCTTCGGATTAAAACTGTCAGCTGCTTAACGAGGTATTTCACGAGTTTAGCGCCTGTTACGCTCGGAGCGGAGCGCAAGCGCGTCTGCGTTGGTTATGCTGTTTGTACAATTTCAATACCTCTAAAGGAGTTTCGCAATCTATCTATCCCATCGGTCGCACAAGGAATTGATCTGATCCGCAAATCTTGCCAGATCCTTATTCGCGCCGCCCTCATTTTTATGTATAACAGCCAACAGCCGCTGTCCGGCTGCCAAAAGCCTCGTAAATACAGTCGCCGCAGCATGGGCCTTCTTCTTCACAGGGATCGGCTTCGCCTCGCAGATAAACTCGCCGCTTATGAGATCAAAGCGCGTCCCGCTGTAGGGCGCATAGGCATCGTGTCCGTATTCCCCTTTCAGGCATTCCGTAAAGAGCGTACAAACGCTGTCCTCACCGTGCACCACAAATATCTTTTCCGGCTTTTTCGTAAAGCCGTTCACCCATTCCAGCAGTCCGTTTTTGTCCGCATGACCGCTCATACCGATCAGCTTCATGATATCGGCTCTGACCTCGATGGGTTCACCAAAGAGCTTGACTTCCTCCACACCGTCCACCAGCATACGACCAAGCGTTCCCGCCGCCTGATAACCGACAAACAGGATCGTACACTCATGCCGCCAAAGGTTATGCTTTAAGTGGTGTCTGATACGGCCCGCCTCACACATACCGGAAGCGGATATGATGACCTTCGGCGTATGTTCAAAGTTGATTGCCCGAGACTCGTCGCTTGTGATCGCAAGACGCAGCCCGGGAAAAGTGATGGGATTGATCCCCTGTCTGACCAATGCCATCGCTTCCTCATCAAAGCATCTGGCCTCATTTTTATGAAAAATCCCCGTAGCTTCCACCGCCAGCGGGCTGTCCACGTAGACCGGAAAGCCCTCATGTCCTTTCACCAGCCCCTCAGCCTTGATCTGCCGCAGGAAGTAGAGCATCTCCTGCGTCCTGCCCACCGCAAAGGAAGGGATTACCACGTTGCCGCCTCTGTCAAAGGTGGTCTGCAATATTTTGGTCAATTCGCCGACATAGTCCACCTTTTCTTTCGTGTGGAACCTGTCGCCGTAGGTTGATTCCATAATGACATAATCTGCTTCTTCCGTGTTTTTCGGATCCTTGATCAGGGGCTGGGCGCTGTTGCCGATATCCCCGGAGAAAACCAGTTTTTTCGTGACATCATTCTCCGTTGCCCAAACCTCGATGCTGGAGGAGCCAAGCAGATGTCCGATATCCGTAAAGCGGATCTTCACGCCCTCGCAAACATCCACTTCGCTGTCATAATCGCAGGGAACAAGCCGCCTGATCGTGCCGTCCGCATCCTCCATCGTATAAAGAGGCTCCATCGCCTCCATTTCCGCACTTCTCTTTGCCTTACGATTTTTCCACTCCGCTTCCTGCATCTGAATGTGCGCACAGTCACGAAGCATAATGCTGCACAGATCGCAGGTGGGCGCCGTGGCAAAGATCTGCCCCCTGAATCCCCTTGCATACAAAAGTGGTAGCAGCCCCGAATGGTCGATGTGGGCATGCGTCAAAAACACGTAATCGATCAGCGCTTCCTCCACAGGCAGGTCGCTGTTTTCAAATACATTGACCCCCTGCTCCATGCCGTAATCCACCAGAATATTTTTTTCTCCTACGCGAAGATAATGACAACTCCCTGTTACCTCATGATCTGCCCCAATAAACATCAATTCCATAAGAAAGCCCCTCCTATTCCATTTATCATACCATTTTTTTTGAAAACCGTAAATCATTTCAGGCACATCTTTTACATTTCTTGTCGTTTTCCGCATTTTTTGCCATCTTTCAACATCATCCCCTGCCCCCATACAATATAATAAAACGTAATAAGGTGACCTCCCATGTCCTATTCACTCTCCACACTTGCCCTCTTTTTGACCGCGGTCTCTCTGGATTCCCTGACTGCCGGCTTCTCCTATGGCACCAATGACGTCCATATCAAGGCACCTGCCCTGATTCCCCTGGCTCTTGTCCCCGCTCTTTTCATCACGGCTGCCCAAGGGATCGGCTCTTTTGTCGGCTCGCTCCTTCCGGGCGGCGTCCTCCCCTGTCTCTCCTTTCTTCTGTTGTTTTTGATCGGCATCGCGAAACTGTTTGAAAGCCTGATTCGCCTGCTGGCAAAAAGACGCCCCAGTCTCATGGGAAACTGGGGCTGTAAGATCAAGCAGCTCAATATCGTTTTTACCGTCTATCTCTCTCCTGAGGAAGCAAACCGCACGGAACTCCAGGTGCTAAGCGTCAGGGAGGCCCTGCTCTTAAGTCTGGCGCTGTCTCTGGACAGTATCCTTGTCGGCATGGCCTTTTGTTTTACTTCACTTTCGCCCTTCCTTCTCTTTTTGTCCGCTGCTCTCTGTAACCTGCTCCTGTTTTCCGGCGGCTTTTTCCTGGGGCGTCTGCTTTTTCGCCTGCTCCGTTTTGATCTTTCGTGGCTCAGCGGACTCTGCCTTCTCCTCTTAGCCTTCCGCGCTCTGACATGAAGCCTGCTTCGCCGTTCTCTCCATAGCGCCCACTGCAGCCAATAGTTCATGCACAACAAGCGGTGTCGCGGAAAGCGCGGTCAGTCTTGCCCACTCCCCGAGAGAGAGCGGCACCGTACCAAAAAGCGCAATGAGCGCAGGCACCTCTGTCACTGCTGCCTGCAGAAGGATGCCAACCGCAAGCGCAAGCAGCATATAAGGGTTGTTCTTATGGTTCATGCGAAAGATGGAACGATTTACATCGCGCATCCCGATGGCATGAAAGAGCTGACTGATTCCCAACACCGTAAAGGCGTGCGTTTGCGCTCTTGCCAGAACAGATCCGATCTTCAATCCTTCAAGTATGTTATGTAAATCAATGGGTAATCCCTCTGCAAGGATACGGTCATAGGGCACTTTCAGGAAAGCTGCTAAAGTAATACCGCCAATGACCAGGCCATAGCAGACTACGCACAGCAGTCCTCCCTTGGCAAAGAGGGACTCCTCCTTCTTTCTCGGCGGCTCCCGCATCAGACTCTCCGTATCGTTCTCGTCCACCCCCAGTGCAAGTGCCGGAAGGGAATCCGTGATCAGATTGATCCAAAGGATGAATCCTGCCTTCAAAGGCGCCGGCAGCCCTGCCGCGATGCTCAGAAGCATAGTCAGAATCTCTCCCAGATTAGAGGATAGCAGAAACAGTACTGACTTGCGGATGTTCTCATAAATGCCCCTGCCCTCCCGAATCGCTGTGTGGATCGTCGCCACATTGTCATCCATCAGCACGAAGTCCGCGGCGCCCCTGGCCACGTCAGTACCTCCTTCCCCCATAGCGATCCCGATATCCGCCGCTTGCAGGGAGGGTGCGTCGTTGACGCCATCCCCCGTCATTGCTACAATTTTATGTAAACTTTTATACCCCTCCACGATACGCACTTTATGCTCAGGCGTCACCCTTGCAAAGACTCTCAGCGAGGGCAGCCGCTGCAAAAAATTCTGCTCCCGCAGATGATCCAGCTCCCTGCCTGTGATACATTCCTCGGGACGACTTGCGATTCGCAGTTCTTTGGCAATGGAAAAAGCAGTGTCCGGATGATCCCCTGTAATCATCACCGTTGTGACTCCCGCCTGCGCAAATCCCTGCACCGCCTCCGCCGCCTCCGGCCTGATGGGATCCTTCATACTGACAAACCCCAAAAACACCAGATCCCGCTCGCTCATGTTTCCTGACGGCTCCATAGCGATCGCCAGCACCCTTCTGCCCTCTCCCGTCAGCCGTTTCTGCACACTAAGCAGCCTGTCTCTCTCTTGCACAGTAAGCGGTCTGCTGCCGTTTTCCGATAAGCAGCTGCCACAGCATTCCAGGACCCGTTCCGCCGCGCCCTTTGTGTAGGCAACCTCGCCGCCAGTCTCCCGATGCTTTGTCGTCATCATCTTTCTCTCCGCATCAAAGCCGATCTCCCGAAGTCTGGGATACCGCCCTCTGATCTCATCGATCGAAATACCGCAGTCCACCGCCAGATGCAGGAGGGCCAGCTCCGTGGGATCCCCCATCTCCTGTCCCGGCTGTCCGTCATTGCAAAGAACACATCCCAGAAGGAAGCGGCTTACACAGCCATTCTCCCTGCCTGCCGAAATGCCGCCTCCAAGAAACGCTCCAAACCCGTCCTGCCCTAAAAGCCTTCCGTTCAGATAACATTCCGTCACCGTCATCCGATTCTGCGTCAGCGTACCCGTCTTGTCCGAGCATACCACCTCCACTGCTCCCAGCGTCTCCACCGCCGAGAGTTTGCGGACGATGGTCTTCGCCTTTACCATACGCGAAACGCTCAAAGCCAAAACAATAGTCACGATTGCGGGCAGCCCCTCCGGCACAGCCGCTACCGCCAGCGAAACAGACGTCAAAAGCATCTCTCCCACATTGCGTTTCTGCAACACCGCCACCACAAAAAGGAGGGCACAGATTCCCACTGCCAACGCACTTAAAACCTTTCCCAGCTCCCCCAGGCGAATCTGCAGCGGTGTCGGCTTCTCCTGATGACCATGCAGCATATCCGCAATGTGCCCGACACGGGTATCCATTCCCGTAGCCGTCACCACGCCACATCCTCTGCCCCGCGTCACGTAGGTAGACATATACGCCATGTTTCTGCTGCTGTTCTCCGCTTCTCCCGTCTCCACGAAATTGGCATCCTTTTCCACGGGCACAGACTCTCCTGTTAGGGTAGACTCTTCCGCGTAAATGCCTAAACTTTCTATTAGTCTGACGTCTGCCGGCACCCGATTTCCCGCTTCTAAGATCACCACGTCACCAGGCACCAGTTCCTCTGCCGGCAAGTCCACCCGCACGCCGTCCCTGAGCGCTACTGCCCTTGGCTGGGAAATCTTCTTAAGCGCCTCCACCGCGCGCCCTGCCTTTCCCTCCTGAATGATGCCCACCGCAGCATTGAGGGCAACCACTGCCACAATAATGATGGCGTCTCCAAACTCGTAAAGCATCATGGAAATTGCCATCGCGACCACCAGGATCAAAACGAGCGGATCATTCAACTGCTCCAGGATCCGCTTGGCGAGGCTCTTTTGTTCCTGCTCCCGCAGCTTGTTTAATCCATACTTTTTCCTGCGCTCTGCGACTTTTTTCCCGTCAAGTCCCCTCTCCGCGTCCGTCTGTAGTCCCTGAATTGCCTCCGAAACGGTCCTGTTTTCATACATACGCGCATCCTCCCGTCTTTTTTGACCCGCCGCTGCCCGACACCTGTCTTGTCCCGGGAGGGCTTGTCATTTCTTTTTAAGGTATATGCGGGAATAAGCAGAGTTAGAAGTAAACAAAATAAGAGACCACCGTCTAGTAGCCTCTTATCTTGTCCGTTCCGTCGTCTACGGTATTCTCAATTTTTTTCACCACCACATAGTAGCCGGCGCGGCCTGCAAGTTCCACAAATACCCTGTCACCGACCTTATGTCCGAGCAGTGCTTTCCCCAGCGGAGACTCCGTGCTGATCAATCCCTTCAAGGAATCCTCCCGCACTGTCGTCACCAGCTTATAGGTTTCCGTCAGATTATCCCCCTCAAAGAAAACCTCTACGGTATTGTTCATGCCGACCTCGTCCTCTGCGGATTCGTCAGAAATGATCACTGCCGTCCTGATCATTCGTTCCAGATAGCGGATGCGGCTCTCATTTCGGTTCTTCACCTTCTTCGCCGCATGGTATTCAAAGTTCTCGCTCAGATCACCGTGGGCTCTGGCCGCCTTCACATCCTCAAGCGCTTCCTTTCGCACCACCAGTTTGCGATATTCGATCTCCTCCTCCATCTTTTGAATGTCCTGCCTTGTCAGTTCATTATACATGCCTCTCCTCATTTCACTGTTCATTCATGCTTCTCTTGACAAACTGCCGCATGAATACACAATACATCCGTTTCCGTTCAAACATTTTATGAGTTTACCATATAATCGAGCAGGCGGTTGACGTCCTCAGGCTCATGCGCAACGATCTCCATTTCCGGAATCGCATTGTCCGCAAAGAGCTTTGTAAGCGCTACATATTTTGTCAGCTGAGACTTCAAGTTCAGTCTGTCCCCCTCTTTGGTCACTAACTCCACTGTGCCCTTGCACTGATTTACTACTTCGAAAAACTTCTCAGGATCATCAATATTCATTACTCTCATCTCTTATTCCTCCCTTACCTTTCTTCTATTAGGCAACTGCAAAATGTCTCTCTTTCTTTGCCGCCCTAACTTATAACACCTTTTATCGTTTTTGTCAAATCATTCATTGTTCCTCTTTAGATACAAAATGCAGGACAAAAAAGAAAAAATTTTTGTTGACAAAGTAAAATTCCTATAGTATATTAATAAATGTCCGAGCGATACAGTCGGACGATAAGCGCGAGTGGCTCAGTTGGTGGAGCGCGACCTTGCCAAGGTCGAGGCCGCGGGTTCGAGTCCCGTCTCGCGCTCTGGCCTAAACGATATCCGGAGTTGATCCGGATATTTTTGTTTACAGTTACATATCAGTCGTTATTCAATCTTTCAATCTGAAATCTAGCCCCTTGTGCATATATCCCAGCAGCGTGTTATAGTTATCCCTGTAGCTCAGGATATAATTCCGCTCCGTCGTCACCATGTCCGAGTGCCCCATCAGATCGCTGATATACCGTGTCGGCATCCCGGATTCATGCAGCATCGTTGCGAAAGTTTTCCTGATCATGTGCGTATTGAAATACTTCACGTCACAATACCTGCATAGTTTCCGCAGTGTCCTGTCAAGAGATCTGACCCGGATCGTGTCCCTGCCATCATAAGTAAGGTACCGGCTCTTATATCCGCATCCGGCATGGTGTTCTCTCAACTTCTCCAGTATGTAGACCGCCTCCGGGAGCAGTGGGATTTCCCTGACGGAATAGACTGTCTTGACATCCTCTACCACCTGATACACCATGGCGCCGCAGCGTTCTCCATTTTCATCCCTCTTATATGCTTTCGTCTCAGTCTTGCAGATCCGGATCACCCTGTCTTTCAGATCAACATCCTGCCAGGTCAGGGATGCCAGCTCACCCACACGAAGTCCCAGGTAAAAATTCATGACCAGGCACAGGCAGGATGACCGTTTTAACGGGTAAATATCCTGTTCCACGACCAGATACAGCAGCCGTTCTATATCCGCCCTGGGCACGGCGAAATCCTTGTGAGGATTCCTGATCAGCTTTCCTTCCGGCACATATCTTCTGATCATCTCCCAGTCAAAGAGGCGCACGCCTCCAAGTTCCAGGAACCTGGCATAGACCAGGACATTGTTCACGATCTGATAGATACGGGCAAATTCCTTGGATGTGACATTGCCCCAGCCGACGATTACCCCCGTAAGGAAACGGATCACTGTCGCCTCATCCAGTGCGGAAACGTTCTGCTTCACAATCCAGCTTCCGGCATAGTAGCGGTTATAGGTCACCTCGATCCGGTCACAGCTCTGCGCCTTGATCACGTTCATCTTCATCCTGAACCATTGCTTGTAGACCTCCTCAAAGGTCTTCTCCTCGATTTCCGGCATACTCACGACACCGTTACTGATCCCGAGATTGATCCATTCATCTAAATTCATGCTGTGTCTCCTTTTCATGACCGCGGCTCCATGTTATGCCGCAGACGCGCTAAAGCAGGATATCTCCGCGCCGAGACCTGATAGGCCGGACTCGTCCTAACAACCTTGTGTCGCCTACGGTGGGCGTGGCCCTCCGGCGCAGCGGTAGGATTTTAATCCCCCCCTGAATCCCCCGAGGGGGACTTTGATTTCCTTGTCGAATGCGGTACACATTCTCACTTATGCGTTACACTATCGCGGAAATGCGTTTTGCCGACGACCCACCGCCCCATGGGACCCGTCGCTCGGCAATCGCCTGCGGCGACCACTTAAGTACGGGCACTCCGTGCAGCAGACAAGGAAAAAGTGGAAGGTTGGCCGCTCAACTTTCATCCAGATCAATATCAATAAACTCTATGTCGGGATCTTCTTCCTCTTTCTTCTCCCCTTTTTGTTCCTCTTTGGACAATGGCAGCGTGATCGTGGGCCCCCTTTTATCCCCACTCACCCGCTGCCCCTGTCCAGGGGCATCAAAGTGGTTGTAAGAGTCATAGATATCGAACAGCTTTTTGCTGCCGAAAAAGAAGCTGCCCTCCACCCTTTCTTTGATCGGATACCAGCGTTTCACCGCAACATACAGATTGTCTCCGGTAAACAGCCCGACAAAGAATCCGATATATCCGAAACGACTTACCTTCCTGTGCACTTCTTCATATTCAATCAGGCAGCGCACCTGCCTGTCCAGCATCCTGTCAAACTGTGCAACCAGAATGATATCATATCCGTAATGCCGATGCTGGGAGAAGAAGGACAGCCATCCCTGGCGGCTGATGTTCTGCCACTCCCTGCTGTTAAAAAGCAGCTGTGCCTCGTCGATCAGCAGGAGGATCTCACCTTCCTTCAAACGTCTGCCTAAATGCCTGGACAATTTCCGCGAGAACTGCAGCAGCCGATCCGGAGTAAGGCGGTCATTCATCACAAAGAGATAAGTTCCTTTGCAGCGCTTGATCACCCTTGTATTGACATAGAAATTTCCGATGATCACCCGTTTGTGCATCCGCAGTCTGCTGCGTAACTCTTTGGCCGTGTGCAGGCTCTTCCCGCTGCCTGGCGTCCCTGAATATAATTCGATCATCACATCACCTCACGATATCAGTTTGATCCAGCGCGCGATTACGCTCCAGGCATAATATACTGCGATCGCCGTCAGCCAGACCGTACCTATTTTTACAAAGTCCCCGATCGGTACGAACCAGTTGATATATCCCAGATATGGCAGGCTCCCCAGCTCCTCTATCACCGGCCTGAATGGAGAGAGCGGAAAAATGGACAGGATCGACTGCAGGAACTTATCAAGCATATTTTTCATATCGAGCATGGCATCACCACCTTATCACCTTTGACGTAATAAACATCAGAAACAGGATGAAGCTGACCTTTTCGCACAGCCGGATCACTTCTGCCACGTCGTCAAAGATGGCAAGATCCAGCTTCACGTCTTCCCGATACTCCAGGGCAGGGATCACGACCGGGAAGGTAAAGCAGGGCGCCCGCGGTTGGGCATCCAGCGTCTTTAGCAGCGCGATGAAGTCAAAGGGGATGCAGAAGGGGAAGACTCCCGTCAGCTCCACTTTATAATCCGCTGCATCCATATCCGGCAGAGGTACCGGGTCAGGATCCGGGTCTGGCTTAGGATCGGGGTCCGTTCCCGGATCAGGATCCGGTTTCGGGTTCGGCTTCTTTACAGGATCAATGACCGGGCGGGGCGGTTTATCCGGGTATGCCCCGGGATCGGGATAGTAGATCGGATCCACGGCCGGATCAACGACAATGGGCGTGGGCGTTGCACCGGGAAGGAGTGCCGGGTCAAGCTGCGGGAGGACATTCCTTAATAATTCAAGAAGCTGCTGCGCGGTCAGCCCCTGCAGGGTCTTTAACCCCAGTGCCTTCATAGCGTCAATGAGCTGGGACAGGGTAAGCCCTATGTTCACCAGCGGGTCGATCAGGGTGCCTGCCCAGTCCTGCTGCAGCCAGTCGGCTATACGGTAGGTCTGTCCGTAATTGAGGGCATTAGTTCCAGGAGTAAGACCTTTTAAATAGTTTTCTGCCGCCGCTCTGCTGGAAAAAACAGGGCAGTTTGCCGAGAAAGAAATATCGGGGTAATTTAAATTCGAAACATAATAACAGGTTTTACTATATGTTCTCGTATCAATCTTACCCTTATATGTATCAGTTGTCACACATGTAGAATCTACAGTAAAGATTTCAGGATTGCCGTAACTATTCAGAGACATAAACCAAAAAGATAACTCCTTTGGGGCATAGTCGTATCTTATATAACAACAAACCGGTGAAGTAGAATCATTAGAAAGATTATAAGTTTCTGTACTATAATGGTAATCAGACTCACCTGTATTTTGAAAACTCCAGTTAAAGCGTACATGAGAAGAATAGCTATAGGTTTCACCACTCCACTGCGCTGCTATGTCAGCATCAGAGATGGTGCGTGGAAAGTTGTTTGCAAGGACATTATTTGCAGGGATGGGCGCGTCTTTCCCGATCCAGCCGTCCAGGATATCGCACCATTCCTGGTAGATGTTTCTGGCGTTGGTGGTGAACCATGTGGTGCCCAGCGCGGTGAACTGTGCGACGTGTGACAGATAGTCCCTAGGGATATGGAACTTGTCTTTATCCTTATCGTCTTTCTTGTTGGGATCCCCTTCCGGCGGCATACCGCCCTGGATCACTGACCATTCCGTGCCGCGCACAAGTTCCAGCGCTTCCGATCCGAAGACATAATCCTGGCCGGACGCATCGACAAACTGCATGATCCAGCCTTCCGCTTTATCACTGCAGCTGTCAATGAATTCCTTACCGAAGCGCGCGATCTCCTCACGGTTCTGATAGGCCTCACCAATGCCATAAACAGCCAGAGCGGTAGCGCCCACAAAAAGACATATTTCAAAAAGCGTGGCAAGGGTTATCCCACCCACGACAACGACCGTTCCGGCAGCTTCGACTTTTTCCATATGGTCAGCATCCAGATACTTTGTACCCACCGTCCCCCACAGGATCACGACGCACAGCAGGAAGCAGAGTATCTTCTTTAACAATCTGAATTTCATTCCGTTCACCTTTACTTTTTGACAAGATTCCTGTATGATATCACTACAAGGAGTGATCGTATGGATATTTTAATTGATAACATTTTTGAGATAGCGATCGTTTTGATCTTCCTGGTGATCCTCTACCGCGGCTTTTGCCGGAAGCCGAAAATCAAAGTCATCAAGGCACCCACCACTGCGCAGATCCACCGGGAGAGAAAGCGTGCCAGGAGGCGGCGTAAGTTTTCCCGCTGGTTCAGGGTCCCGTACGTCGGACGGGCAGAGATCTTCGAGTATGACAAGAAAGCCCCCTGTATTGACAGTATGTGGGAAGAAGTCGAACGCAAAAAATAAGTCTCTGTACGAAAAAGAGGCGGGGCATCCTATGCCTCGCCCCCTTTTATTGCCACTAGCCCTTGATTTTCCTCAGCCAGCCGACGCCGAACTTAATGGCTACAACGGCAGCCGTAACCGCGACGATTGCAGGTACTACGATCGCCAGGACTGAGAACATCTGCCCCTGCGTAGTCTTTACCGAATCAGTCATGATCGTCGTCACATCAAATCCGGATGCTGCATCCCCGCCCGCAGACAGCAGAGCCGTCCCCAATTTTGGAGCAAGTGTCATAAGCTTCATACCTAAATCCATACCTGTCACCTCCCTTTCATCATCGAAAACGCGCTTGTAAGCACATAATCGAGTATTATCACAATGCCGCACAGGCCACCTCCCAGGACGATGCCCATGCCGGCAACAGTGACGAATTGCTGGAGCATACTTTCCAACATCTCAGACCCTCCTCAGACGGAAGCCGGTGATCACCAGCGCGCCCGCCAGAATCCCGAGCATGAAGCAGGTACAGGTGAAACCCGCCGTCATGACTTCCGTCTGTTTTTCGACAGCCTGCACGATGGATCCCGTGTCTGCAGGTTCTCCTCCCAATGCAGAGAGGTCATAGTCTTCCGGGAAGATGATCACGTCACCGCTTACGACCAGATCATTACCGCTGACCGTCAGGTCATTTTCACTGACCGTTTCCGGATCCGGTTCCCCGGTCTCCTCTGACGGTATTATTCTTTAGATTATCTACATCCCAAATCACCGTTTTTACCCAGATTAGTT
>ERZ779627.81-NODE-81-length-29737-cov-28.226198_pt1 | contig 29737 bp, 27 predicted proteins | sample MGYA00514191_ERZ779627 | MGnify/ENA primary metagenome ERZ779627 (study PRJEB29562, sample SAMEA4376705) | mouse gut metagenome | isolation source: Cecum | study: EMG produced TPA metagenomics assembly of the A DSS colitis mouse model was used to assess the... | reverse complement strand
TCGTGATAACGCTTGCTGTTGAGAGTCTGTTAGAGATGGGCTGGATTTTTATTTTTAGATAGGGTCGTGTAGTTCTTGAGGTCGTCGCTGGTATCTTTCGGATTCAGGCAGATCAGGTTTTCGCAGATATTGTCAATGGGAGGCGTCATGTAAAAAGCAGGAGCGCTGTAGGCAGCAAGGCTGTCATCCACATATTTGATGGTGGAATGAATGGGCGCATTGTCCCTGCCCTTGGGTATGGAAGGGTAGCTTGTGCCGATTTCTTTCCGCAAATCGCTTAACACTTCCTCCGGCGTCATTTTCGGCAGCAGATCAGGAGTCTGAAGGATCATCGACTGTAGGCCGGGATTCCTTCTGAGAATGGAAACCAGCGTTTCATAATTGAGTTTCAAATCCTCGGCCAATAGGCGTTTGATCTCCGATATATCACGGTAGGAACCCGTGCGTAGACGAAGCAGGGCCAGGTAGTAGTCCCGTCCGTTTTCCCGGCCGGCCAGTCCGCAAAGTTCACCGCCCTGTCCCTTGAGGAGCGTGAGTGCATCTGCAAGGTGATCGTAAGCGGGAGCGACCAATGTGGTCAATATACGTTTATGTTCTGCTTCGTAGGAGGAAGCTGACTCGGACGTCAGACTGCCCAGATCCACCAGCCGCTGCAGCCGATCGGCAAAGGTGGTTTCCAGAAAATGAGAGCCATCCTCCAGAGAATCGACGTCAAGGAGCGCAGTGCACTGCGCAATCATGCGGTCGGCGGTCGTATCGGACATAAACAGCCCTGCGGCAGCCTTTTCCTGTTCGTAGAGAATGAGTCCGTCAAAATAGGCAGGGACCTGCTCAAGAGTGCGCAGATAGTTTTCTACGTCTGCGATATCGTCCAGGCGGTATTCCGCAAAAAGAATGGGAAATTCCGAAGGCGTGCCTGAAGACGGGGAGAGAGGCTCCGAGAAATAGGGATAAGCGGCGACATTTGCCGCAGTGGTCAGGTAGCTTTCCAGCTGCTCATAGAGGCGGCGGTTATTTTCCTGTAGGGCGTTCGGATCTATGTGGGAAAGTTCTTCCCGCGCTCGGGAGATTACATAGATTTCTTCTGCAGCGCTGCCAGCCTGATAAATGGGCAGCGAAAGGGAAGCCTCATCAATGCCGTAGGCAGCAGGGTCGTCTATCGTGTAATGAAGGTGAATGGGATTTGCCTGCACCTCCTCCAGAAAGAAATTTTGCGCAAAGGTGCGAAACCGCGTATCCTGATGGGCTTTACCATACAGATGCAGTGTGAGGATGCTTGCAAGAGCAAGGAGAGCAAGAAAGAGGCTCCATTGTTTCAAGGAAAGGGATCGTTTCAAGAGGACACCCGCAAGAATAGTTTTGTAGTACTATATGCCGAAGAAAGAAAAAGAATGACAGGAGCTCTGACTCTGTCAGAGCTCCCATTAGAAAACGATTCGGTCGCGTCCGCTCTCTTTGCCGAGATAGAGTTTTTCGTCGGCTTCCTTTAAGAGCGTTGTAATGTCACTGTGATAATCATATTCCACCAATCCGTACGTGAGGGTAATGGAAAAAGTTTCTATGCCGCCGTCGAAGACGATCTCCTTGATCTTTTGCCTGAGCGTTTCCAGAGCGATAATGGTTTCATCTCCGTTCAAGCGAGGAAAGATCAACAGAAATTCTTCGCCGCCCCAGCGGGAGATAAAGGTGTCGGGGGGCAGCCTTTTTTGAAACGTCTCTGAAATCTTTTTTAAGACTACGTCGCCGATGTCATGGCCATAGGTGTCATTGACCCGCTTAAAAAAGTCAATATCGCAAAGGCAGATGCTGATCTGGGTATCCGGGGTCTTTAGAAGCTGTTCCAGATACTCCATGGTGCGGCGGCGGTTGTAGAGTCCGGTCAATGTGTCCGTATTTGCCTGTTTCATCAGCTTTCTGTTATATTCGATCAGTTTTCCTTCCATCTCTTGCGTGGTGGTACTGAACAGGTAGGCAATCAGTCCGAGCGACAGGAAGATGAAAAAGGAATTAACAATCTGCATGGCGCCGCTTAGATCCGAGTTCAAACTTACAACAGGATCATTGATCTTACAGTAAAAGTAGAGGATCAGCCGCAGGGCAAACAGGAATAGCGCAAAGAGGAGTTTGGCTGTCTCGTGTTTGTATTTTGAAAAGAAAACAAAAACCAGGAGCACTGTCAAAAAATGCTGTACGCCGATGTCCCAGCCCAGATAATATACGTTTACGACCGTAAAAATCAGAATACAGACGTTCAGGATACAATAGGAAGTAAAGGTGCTGTAACGATAAGACAGTACAAAAACCGTCAAAAACAGCACCAGAGACAGCAGGGCCAGGACCAGACGGCCAATATGTCCCGTAAAGGAGATCAAAATGCAGCATACAAACGAATGAATCAGCATGGTGAGTGTGAGAATCCTGACGACAGCAATCAATTTTGCGGATTCATTCTGCTTTCCGGTGTCCCGGCAGATATTTTCATAGATGGTGGAGAAGATAGAATTTTCTTTCATCCGTAGCTCTTTCCTAAAATAGTTTCCTGTAAGCGGTTTCTCTTATGAGGATTTTCAAAATGGTTCAAAAGAGTATATACATATCTATATTACACCTTTGTAGAAATTATTGCAAACATTATAAAGTAGCAGTTTCTTATTTCTGGAAGTTTTGGTAGCTTGGCGCTAAGGAAGATGGTAGAATAAGAAACAGAGGAGAAAGACAGATGCAGACTCAAAAGGCAAAATATTCCATCAAATATAAGCTGATCGTGCTCTCCGTGGTCGTGGCGGTTCCCTTTTTTACCATGGTCATCTACCTGATTTATGCGCTTCACAGCTACAGTGGCGCCTATGATGAAATTGTGAGCAATCTGACCGTGGCGAACAATTATAACCGGGAATTTAAGGAGGAAATGGATGAGAGCCTTTATAAGCTGGTGGTAGGGTCCGCCAGTTTTGAGACGATTGCGGAGGATAAGAGTCTGCGGGACCCTTACGTTTTGATCGCAGAGCTGCGGGATGAGTTTGAAAAGCTTGTGCGTATTACGACCGACGAGGAGAGCAGGAGCTGGCTCCAGATTTTGATGCGCAACCTTGACACACTGGAGGACAGGGTGGATGATATTCGCACGAATCTGGAGACGGAGGAGAGTTATGACACGAATATCGAGATGCTGGACAATAACATTTACATCCTGACAGAGCTCATTCAGGACAATATCCAGTCCTATATTTATTACCAGACACAGAGTATGGAGCATTTGACGGAGCGCTTGAACGACAGGGTGCACGCTTTTACGATTTTCTGCGCGGCGATGCTGATCCTGGTGCTGCTTTTGGTGGTGGCGCTGACGGTGCTCATCGTGTCGGGTATCATCAGACCGATCGGGGAGCTGTCCCGCGTGACGGAGCGCGTCTCCCAGGGAGATTTTTCCGGCCGCGTAAAGGTGTACACGGATGATGAGTTGGAGACACTTGCAGATAGCGTAAACGGCATGACAGAAAGTATTGAACGGTTTGTGCAAAAGATAAAGGAGGATGAGCGTAAGATGCGTCACGCGGATCTGCGGCTTTTGCAGGAGCAGATCAATCCCCACTTCCTCTATAATACGCTGGACACCATCGTGTGGCTGATCGAGGGCGGCGATCCGGACAAAGCGGTGAACATGGTCATGTCTCTGTCGGACTTTTTCAGACTGGTTCTCAGTAAGGGCAGAGAATACATCACCATCCGTGAGGAGGAAATGCACATTCGCAGTTATCTGGAGATTCAGCAGGTGCGTTACCGTGATATCCTGGATTATGAGATCGACTTAGACCCGGCCCTTTATCAGTATAAGATCTTAAAGCTGACCTTGCAGCCGCTGGTGGAAAACTCCCTTTACCACGGCATCAAGTATAAGCGTGCAAAAGGAAGCATCCGCGTGACGGGAAGGCTGTTGGAGGAGCGCATTATTCTCACGGTGACGGACGACGGCGTGGGGATGGAAAAAGAAGAACTGCAAAACCTGATCAACGAGATCAATAAACCCTGTAAAGATACGGGCAAGGGCTTTGGCCTAGCCAATGTCAACGAGCGCATCCGTATGAATTTCGGCACGGAGTACGGCATGACTATCTGGTCCGCGCCGGGAGATGGCACGACTGTGACGGTGACGATCCCTGCGGAGCCATACGAGCAGGAAACTTCTGGGACGGAGGAAGCGGTATGAGAGAGAAGATCAGAAAATATCAAAACCGCATCATCAACAGCATTGCGCTTTTGTTTTTGCCGATGCTCCTGCTGCTGGCCGTGACCGTGGGCGGCAGATTTGAAATTTTTGGAAATATTGCGGAAGAATCGATGCCGCAGGAAAAGGTGGATCAGATCGTGGTGGGTGTGTCCCAGCTGGGAAGTGAATCAGGTTGGCGGACGGCGAACACCGAGTCTGTGCAGAATGCCTTTACCCAGAAGAACGGCTGTTTTTTGATCTACCACAACGCCAGACAGAAGCAGGAAAACCAGCTCAAAGCGATCCGCAGCTTTATCTCTCAGAGAGTGGATTACATTGTGTTTTCACCCGTGGTGGAGACAGGCTGGGATACCGTGCTGCAGGAGGCCAGAATAGCGGATATCCCTGTAATCCTGATGGACAGGCAGGTGGATGTAGAAGACGACAGCCTCTATGTGACCTGCGTGGGCAGCGATTTTGTGGAGGAAGGGGAGAAGGCGGGACACTGGTTGGAGACAGAACTGGTCAAACGGGGAAGTGCAGGGAAAATCATCAATATCGTGATGCTGCTTGGTACGGAGGGGTCTTCCGCCACGATTGGCAGAACGGCAGGTTTTGCTTCTGTGGCCTCTAAACACAAGAACTGGTATATTATGGAACAGGCGGACGCGGAGTTTACCTCTACCAAGGGCAAGGAGGTTATGCGCGGTTTCCTGCGGCGCTATGACGACATTGATGTGGTAATATCCCAAAATGACGATATGACCTTCGGGGCGATCGAGGCGATTCAGGAGTCGGGCAGGAGTGTGGGCGTAAACGGTGACATTATTATAGTCTCCTTTGATGCGGTGAAAAGTGCTTTGGAGATGGTTGAGGAGGGTGTCATCAACGTGGATATCGAATGTAATCCCAATCAGGGCGAGTACCTTCTGCGGGTCATTGATGATCTGGAAGCCGGCAAAGCGGTGGAGAAGCAGTATTATGTGGAGGAAAATATCTATACGCAGGAGAACGTGACAGAGGAACTCCTGCGGGAGAGAAGTTATTAAACAACACATGTTATTAAAGAGGAGAGCGCGATGTTAAAGGTGTTTCTGGTAGAAGATGAAAGCATTGTCAGGGAGGGGCTGCGGGATAACATTCCCTGGGAGCAGTGGGGGTATCAGTTCGTGGGCGAAGCAGGCGACGGGGAGATGGCGCTGCCGTTGATCCAGCAGACAAAGCCGGACGTACTGCTGACAGATATCAAGATGCCCTTTATGGACGGTCTTTCTCTAAGCCGCCTGGTGCATCAGGAGTTTCCGGACATGAAGATCATCATTATCAGCGGTTATGATGATTTCGAGTATGCCAGAGGCGCCATTCAGGTGGGCGCGGAGCAATATCTCTTAAAGCCCATCACCAGAGCAGCGCTGCAAAAGACGTTAGCGGAACTGAAAACGAAGATCGAGACGGAGCGTGAGCAGAAAAGTTATCAGGAGAAATTTCAAAACGAGGTCAGGGAGTACGAGCAGTTTTCCCGCACGGATTTTTTTGTGCGTATTTTTGAAGGCAGGATGCCGGTACAGGATATCTATGAGGAGGCGGCGAAACTTTCTCTGCGGATCAACGCGCCCTGCTATAATCTGTTGATGTTTAATCTGCAGGAACGGCGCGTCGGGGAAAATGTAGGCGTGGAGTCCGAGGAATTTGCCAGAAAGCGGGAGGAACTCTTACATTACTTTATCCGTTATCCGGAAAATTTGGTCTTTCGCTGGAATGTAAATACTTACGGCGTACTGATCCAGAGCAGCGCAGAACATATGCCTGCGCTTTGCGGAAGGAGCTTGGAAAATGTAGAGCGGATTTGTAAACCTGCGGAGGAGAGTCTGCAATGGTACGTGGCCGTGGGGGAGCCGGTGGAGCGTCTAAGTCTGCTTGCGGAGTGTTACAGCAAGGTGAACCATCTGTTTGCCTATCGCTTTCTGATGCCGCAGGAGCATATTTTTACCGGGGAACTTATCGGCAAAAATGCGCCGCAGGAAGCGGGAGGCAGGATAGACGGCATCGATGCGGGCAGGATGGATCCCGAGCTGATCCGCGATTTTTTGCTGCGGGGCGCAAAGGACGAAATCATGGATTTTGTGGAAAATTATCTGTCAGAGATGATGGAAGCCATGCAGACGGTCATGTTCCAGAATTATCTGACGCTGCACATTTATTTTGCGACGCTTTCTTATGCTGAGGATCTCGGCTGCGGGCGCGAAGAATTTTTGCGCCTGATGGGAGAGGCAACGCCGGAGAGTGTGAACAGTGCGGAAAAACTTTCTACATACTTTTGCAGTCTTTTGGAAAAGGCAATGATGCTGCGCGACAGGGAATCGGATGATCAGAGCAAACGCATTTTAAAGAGAGCGCTTTCTTATATAGAAGAAAACTTTTCGCAAGAGACTCTTTCTTTAAACTCCGTTGCCGGAGAAGTGAACGTCAGCCCCAGCTATTTCAGTGCGATTTTCTCTCGGGAGAAGCAGGTGACCTTTGTGGAGTATGTGACGGGAAAACGGATGGAAAAGGCGAAGAAGCTCCTTCGGCAGACGCAGATGCACACAGGGGAGATTGCGCAGGAAGTCGGATACAAAGATCCGCATTATTTCAGCTTTGTATTTAAGAAAACGCAGGGCTGCACCCCCAGAGAGTATCGTGCGGGTGCAAAATCCTGATTGAAACGCAAAAAGAGATTCAGTTGGTGCCGCCGGGCGGCGCATCGCTTTCCTTGCGGACCAATTCCCAGGGAAGCTCTTGAGATATGGCGGGGACACCCTTTAAGAGCTGCACCATCGTGTCGGCCACGCGTCGGCCCATCTCGTGCGGACGATGGGTCAAGGTAGTGATGCGTACCCTGCTCAAGTCGCTTAAGTAACTATTGTCAAAGCAGACGATGGAAACATCTCTCGGCACGCGAATCCCTGCATAAGAGAGCTCCTTGACCAGCCAGTAGGCAATCTCATCGTTATAACAGATGGCAGCAGTGCAGCCGGACAACTGTTCTTTGCTATAAGAGGCAAGGAAACGGGTGTCCTGCTTTTTTTGCAGTGCATCCAGGTCGGAGGAGGAAAACCAGCCGACATTCTCATCTTTTAACGTCAGACCCAGGTCGCGCAGGCAGCAGGCGGCGCCCAGATAACGTTCGGGTCCCTGCGCGTCGTCCAGTTTAAACAGCCCGGCGATGCGGGTGTGACCCAGATCCGCCAGATGCCCGGCAAGCAGATAGCCGCCATAGTAGTTGTCGTCCTTGATGCAGATCTCGCCGGAGAGGGTGGAACAGCAGCCATGAAGAAAAAGCAGGCGTGTGCCCATGGATTTCAGCCGCTCGTAGAGATCGAAGTTGGGAGAGGGCAGGGCGCTTTTTGTGCCTTCCACGATCAGCCCGCGGGGCGGGTGATCCAAAAGCGAGAGCAAATGCGTTCTTTCTATATCAATGCGGTTGCCTGTGGGAAGGACGTCGAGCTGATACCCTTTTTCGCTTAAGACGGCGCGGATATCTGCAAGCAGATGAGGATAAATATATTCCTGACTGCTGGCGACCAGGATAGGGATGCGGTTTTCGGAAACGATGGGGGATCGTCCCGTGGCAAAAGAACCGCTTCCCTGCCGACTCTCAATCAGCCCCTGCTGCCGCAGCAGGGTGAGGGCTGCCCGAACAGTCTGGCGGCTGACACCATAATCGGCACACAGCTTTGCCTCTGTGGGAAGTAAGGTGATGCCCTGCTCCAGATTGCGTGCAATCTGATCCGTAAGTTGTTGCGAAAGTGTTTCGTACTTGTTCATCTGAAAAAAATCCCTTTTTTGTTCATGGTTTGTTTACAAATTACACCATATTTATTCATAAAAAAGTGCTTGATAAGAAAAAAAGTGCCATCCTCAACCATTTGTTGGAAAAATTACTGTAAACCAATTAAGGACGAAGAGGAAAGTTTTTCGTTAAATTCTATAAAAGAAGACTAAAATCATAAAAAATTATACCAGAATTTCAAATTTGTACTATCCATAATGATTATATCATAAATTTGTATTGTTGAACCCATCCAAATTGCACAAAATACATAATTTGGGAGTTGCAGTTATATGGTTATTTTGCTAAAGTGTTTTCAGGGACGGAGAACAAAGCATCTTCTTATCCCGAAAATTTATTTCAATTCCCTGTCTCATATGGATGGGGTAATTCAGAAAGGGAGGAAACTAACAATGAAGAAAAGATTAGCAGTATTACTGACTGGCGCTATGGTTATGGCGACTCTGGCAGGCTGCGGCGGCGACACTGCAGAACCTGCAGCAGCACCTGCAGCACCGGAAGCAGAGGCAGAGGCACCTGCGGAGCCCGAAGCAGCACCTGAGGCAGAGGCAGAGCCTGAAGCAGCACCTGAGGCAGAGGCAGAGCCTGAGGCAGAGGCAGAGGCACCCGCAGCAAGCGGCGACCTGATCAAGGTTGGTATCATCAACAACGATCCCAGTGAGTCTGGTTATCGTACCGCGAACGACGCAGATCTGAAGGCAGCTTTCACCGAGGAGAACGGTTACTCCGCACAGTTTGCATACGGCAACCCTGCTGTAGGTAATGCAAACGAGGATCAGGTAAAGGCAGCTCAGCAGTTCATTCAGGACGAAGTTGACTACCTGCTCCTCTCCGCAGCGGATACCGCTGGTTGGGATACCGTTTTACAGGATGCGCAGGCAGCAGGCGTTGAGGTTATCCTGTTTGACCGTACCATCGACGCTGACGAAGGTCTTTACGCAGCATCCATCGTATCTGACATGGACAAAGAGGGTCAGACCGCAGTAGATTGGCTTGCAAGCCAGAATCTTGAGACCTACAACATCATCCACCTTCAGGGTCAGATGGGTTCCGCGGCTCAGCAGGGTCGTACCAAGGCTCTGGATGAGAAGGTAGCAGCAGAAGCTAACTGGAACATGGTTGAGCAGCAGACCGCTTCCTGGAACGCAGAGAATGCACAGCAGATCGTGCAGTCCGTGATCAGCTCCGGTAAGGAGTTCAACGTAATCTACGCTGAGAACGACGATATGGCTAAGGGCGCAGTTGCAGCTCTGGATGCAGCTAATATTTCTCACGGCGTTGGCAAGGACGTTATCATAATGGGCTTTGACTGCAATAAGTGGGCTCTTGAGGAGCTGCTTGCAGGCAACTGGAACTACGATGGTCAGTGCAATCCTTTCCAGTCTTCTTACATCGATGATGTTATCAAGACCCTCGAGAGCGGCGGCACGCCTGCTGAGAAGGTGATCATCATGGAGGAGAAGGGCTTTGATGCAACCACCATCACACAGGAAGATGTAGAGAATTACGGCATCTAATCTGTACGTTTGAAAAGTCAATAGAAATATGCTATAATGTTTCTAACGAGCGCGGCGCAGCGTAAAGCCTGCCCGCGCTCTTTTTCTAAACATCTTTAGGTGTTAAGAGAAGGTAAATCAATAAATTGGGAGGTGGGTTGGAAGTGGAAGACAACATCGTATTAAAAATGAGAAACATCCACAAGATCTTCCCCGGAGTACGAGCCTTACAGGGTGTGGACTTTACACTGCGCAAGGGCGAGATCCATGCACTTATGGGGGAAAACGGCGCCGGGAAATCGACGCTGATCAAGGTCCTTACCGGTGTTTACGGCAAGGAGGAGGGAGACATCTTTCTGGAAGGTACGGAAGGTCCGGTGGCGATCCACTCGCCGCAGGATGCGCAGAATATGGGCATCAGTACCGTATACCAGGAAATCACGCTCTGCCCGAATCTGACGGTGGCTGAGAATATGTTCATTGGCCGAACCAAGGGTACGGTGCAGAACTGGAAGAAAATGAATGCCGATACGGACAGGATCTTACAGTCTCTGGAAGTTCCGGCGAAGGCGACGCAGCAGCTTGGGACCTGTTCTTTGGCGGTGCAGCAGATGATCGCCATTGCCCGCGCGGTGGATATGGAATGTAAGGTCCTGATCCTGGATGAGCCCACTTCCTCTCTGGATGAGCAGGAAGTTGAGAAACTCTTTAAGCTGATGCGGGATCTGCGTGCCAAAGGCGTAGGCATTATCTTTGTAACACATTTCCTGGAGCAGGTTTATGAGGTCTGCGACAGGATCACCGTTATGAGAGACGGTAAACTGGTTGGAGAATATGAGATCGAGAATCTGCCCCGCGTACAGCTTGTGTCTAAGATGCTGGGTAAAGAGGTGGATGATCTTTCGGATATCAAGAGTGAGGCGAAGGCTTATGAGGCGGATAAGGGCGCAGCTCCCGTGCTGGAGGCGGAAGGCCTTGTCAGCAATGCGGGTATCAAGCCTTTTGACTTCCATATCAATAAGGGTGAAGTGAACGGTTTCACCGGCCTTCTCGGTTCCGGCCGAAGCGAGTGTGTGCGTGCTATTTTCGGTGCCGACAGGGTGACAGGCGGCAAGGTAAAGATGAAGGGCAAGGACGTAAAGATCGCAAAGCCGCTTGACGCGATGAAGAACGGTATCGCTTATTTGCCCGAAGATCGTAAGGTGGACGGTATCGTAGGCGACCTTTCCGTGCGAGACAATATTATTCTGGCGCAGCAGGTACTCAAAGGCTTCTTTAAGCCCTTCTCCAAGGCGGAGGCTAATAAGGTTGCGGATGAATACATAAAACTTTTGAATATTAAGACGGCATCAAAGGATACACCGATCAAGTCGCTTTCCGGCGGTAATCAGCAGAAGGTGATTCTGGCGAGATGGCTGTTTACTCATCCCGAATATCTGATCCTGGATGAGCCGACCAGAGGTATCGACGTTGGTACGAAGGTCGATATCCAGAAGCTTGTCTTAAAGCTGGCGTCCGAGGGCATGAGTGTAACCTTTATCTCCTCGGAGCTTGACGAGATGATCAGGACCTGTTCCCGTCTGATCGTCATGCGAGACCGTAAAGCGGTCGGCGAACTGACAGGCGATGAGCTGAACCAGAGTACGATTATGAATACGATCGCGGGAGGTGACAAATAAATGGCAAACAGTGAAAATGTAAAAACATCGAGCGCGAGTTCTTGGAAGAATTTGCTCAGAAATCAGTGCTTTATTCCGATCGCGGCGCTGCTTTTGCTGGCGGTATTTAACATGATCGTTGATCCTACTTTCTTTAGGATTACGTTCGGCTATAACAGTTCTGGGAATCCGGTGCTATCTGGTGCTATTATTGATATTATCAATAACGGTTCCGAACTGGCGATTCTGGCGATCGGTATGACGTTGGTGACGGCGGCTTCCGGCGGTCAGGATATCAGTGTAGGTGCGGCGATCGCTATCGCGGGCAGCGTGATTCTGCGGGTGCTGTGCGGCGGAAATGCGCGTCCCGAGACCCTGCAGACTCCTATCATTGTGGCGTTTTTGGTGGCTTGCGTAGTTGCGATGCTCTTTGGCGTGTTTAACGGCGTGCTTGTTGCTTACTTTAAGATCCAGCCCATGATCGCGACATTGATCTTGTATACGGCGGGACGTTCCATTGCGGCGTGGATTAATAACAATGAGCTTCCTGTGATCAGCGATCCGAAGTTTGCATATTTCGGCGGATTTATTCCGGGGATACCGATTCCGACGCCGTTCTTTATCGCGGTAGCATGTATGATCGTAATTGGGTTGGCACTGAAATTTACAAACTTAAGACTTTATACGCAGGCGGTTGGCATCAATCAGAGTTCCGCCAGGCTAAACGGCCTCAATCCGGAGCTGATCAAGGTGATGACTTTCGTGATTCTGGGTTTGTGTGTAGCGGTTGCGGGACTGATCAAGGTAAGCCGTGTATCCTCCATCAACTATTCCGTTATCGCGAAGGATATCGAGATGGATGCGATCCTTGCGGTGGCTTTGGGCGGCAACGCGCTTTCCGGCGGTAAGTTCAGCATGGCGGCTTCCATCATTGGCGCTTTTGTGATCCAGTGTCTGACGACCACTCTCTATAAATATGGCGTTCCGGCGACGGCACTCCCCGCTTATAAGGCAGTCGTTGTTATCATGCTGGTCATCGTCAGCGCACCGACTGTGAGAGAATATGTATCCAACGTTATTAAAAAGATGAAACTGAAAGGGGAGGTGGCGTAAGATGGCAAAGACAGATAAGAATACGACGTCTGCTGGTAAGGGCCTTAGCGCAAAATTGATGGGTATGACCGATACCAACCTGCTCCTTACGATTACGGTCATTGTATTTTTCCTGATGTATATATGCGCGGTAGCATTTCTGCGTGGCGGCTTCTTAAAGCCGCAGACCTTTTTCCTGATCTTAAACAGCAATGCGGCGCTCATTATCCTGGCCTGCGGCATGAGCCTTGTGATGATCACCGGCGGGATCGATATTTCCGTGGGCGGCGTGACCGCTCTGGTGAGTATGTGCTGTGCGGTCTATCTGGATTATAAGGGTGGTAACGTCTTTGGCGCGATCCTGATCGCACTGGCGATCGGTTTGGCATTCGGCATCGTTCAGGGCTTAATGGTGGCGTATCTGGATATCCAGCCTTTTATCGTCACGCTGGCGGGTATGTTTTTTGCAAAGGGTATGACGACAGTGGTCAACTCCTCGCCCTTTAACGTGGCGAACGAAGCGTTCGTAGCGCTCAAGGCAACACGTATCAATGTGCCGGGACTTGGCTCTGTCAATAAAAAAGGAATCTATGTACCCGCGTATGTGGAAATCGGCGTAGTGGTTGCGATCCTGATCGTGATCGTGATGTTTATGGTGCTGCGCTGGACCAAGCTGGGCCGTAATTTCTACGCGGTCGGCGGTAACAAACAGAGCGCATTGATGCTTGGTATCAACGTAAAGAGGACGAAATTCCTCTCCCATTTGATTTGCGGCCTTCTGGCAGGAATCGGCGGTTTTGTTTACTTCCTGCATGTGGGCTCCGGCTCCCCCTCCAATGCGGCAGGCGCCGAAATGGACGCGATCGCTTCCTCTATCATCGGCGGCACGATGCTGACAGGCGGTGTCGGTAACGTGGTCGGTACCTTCTTTGGCGTACTTTCCTTGAGTACGATCCAGAATATTGTATCCTCCATTGGATTTGACGAAGCATGGTGGACCGGTATCACAAAGGCGGCTATGCTCTGCCTGTTCCTGTTGGTACAGAGTGTGGTGATGTCTGTGAGAAAGAAAAGAAATTCCGGGAATTGATTTTTGATCAGGCGGATAAACCGGCGGCGGAACGAAAGTTCCGCCGTTTCTTTATACTCCGTTGTTTTGCGGTTGTAATTTTATAGCAAATACGATAAAATAAAAAGAAAACGGAAAAGGAGCCGCTTGCCGTTTTGGAGACACCGTATCAGATCAGAACTGCACACAGAGACGAATGGGAAGACGCCATGGCCCTTGCGTGGCGGACCTTTTTACAGTTTGAAGCAAAGGACTATCCGCCGGAGGGCGTGCGGAATTTTGAACGCTTTGTCTCGGACCAGACGATTTATCGGATGTTTATTATCGGCTCCTATCATTTGTTTGTGGCATATGCGGGCACAAAGCTCGTGGGGATGATCACCCTGCGGGATGCCTCACACATTTCCTTGTTGTTTGTGGATGAAAAATACCACAGAAAGGGAATCGGGAGCGCGCTGGTGCGATATGTCAATGATTTTTTGGTGTCCGGGTCGCGGGCATTGCGTATGACGGTAAATGCCTCCCCTTATGGCGTAGAATTTTATCATAAATTGGGTTTTCGGGATGTGCGTCCGCAGGAGCAGAAGGACGGTATCATCTATACCCCTATGGAGTTTGTGCTTAGGAAGGATTTGAGATAGGAGAACGGTATGGAGTATATTAGGAGCAAAGATATCTATTTATTGATGCGGGATGTGATGAAGCTGATCAATCCTACTCTGATGGAGCATGGCTCAAGGGTGGCATACATAGTCTATAAAATGCTACAGGAGGAGAACAAATACGAGGAGTTTGAGCTGGCGGACATTGTCATGGTGGCGACCATGCACGATATCGGTGCCTATAAAACGGAGAAATCCCGGATTAACGACATGTTGCAGTACGAGACCAGAGACAGCATGGCGCATTCCATTTACGGCTATCTTTTCTTTAAGTATCTCTCGCCCGTGCCGGAGCTTGCAAAGATCATTATGTACCATTGCAGGGATTATGATAAGCTAAAGACGGTCGATTATGATTATAAGGAAGTGGCCGCCTATGTCAATATCGCGGAAAAGATGGACATTTATTCAAATACGATGGGCGCGCAGTTTGATACGCGCATGTTCCAGAAACAGGCGGATACGAAGCTTTCTGCCGCAGGGCTGGAGCGTTTTTACCAGTGTGATGCAAAATACGGTCTCGTTGATAAGATAAAGTCAGGCGACTACAAGCAGGAACTTGACGAAATTGCCGAGTACATGATCTTTAATAATGAACAGAAAAAGCAGTTTTTGGATATGCTCATCTATTGTCTCGGTTTTGTCAGGGAAGAAACCGTGCTGGATACAGTAACCACGATCTGTTTTTGCGAGGAGATCTCGTCAAGATTGTTTTTGCCCGATAATGAGCGGGAGATGATCTACTATGCGGCGCTGCTGCACGATCTGGGGATGATTGCCATTTCAAAAGATGTGCTCATGGCGCCCAGAAAGTTAAAGCCGGAGGAGATCAAGCACGTTCGGACCCATGTGGCAGTCACCGAAGAAAAGCTTAGCAAGAAGATGAATGCGGAAATTGTCAGCATTGCGGCGGCACATCATGAGCGGGGAGACGGAAGCGGCTATCCCAAACGTTTAAAGGATCAACAGATCAGCCTGCAGCAGAGCGTTTTGCAGGTTGCTGATGTTGTCAGCGCCCTTGTGAGTAAAAGGAGTTACAGGGACGCTTATCCCAAGGAGCAAATTCTGCGCTATCTGAATGACGAGGTCTCGAAGAAACGGTTCAAAAGGCAGCCGGCGCAGATCATTATGGACTCTTATGACGAGATCATGGCACGTGTTAAGACGGAAACTGCCAGAATCCTAAAGATGTATCAGACCTTGAATGCACAGTACCAGCAGGTAGCGGCAAAATATAAAATATAGACTTTTACACGTTTTTGTGATATACTGGAAATTGAAATATTGGGAGGAATTTTTTTGGGCAGATTTTTAGATATGGATAGTCCCTTAATGCGCGTCCTAAATCGCGTGGGGGATTTGATGATTTTAAACTTTATAATGATAATCTGCTGCATCCCCGTGATTACGGCGGGAGCGGCTTTTACGGGTCTGCACTATGTTCTCTTGAAGATAGTACGCGACAGGGAAGGCTATCTGGTTCGCGGTTTCTTTAAGTCTTTTGTGCAAAATTTCAGGCAGGCCACGATACAGTGGCTTTTAATGCTATTGGTGATCGCCGTTTATGTGGGCGATATTCTGATTTTTAACTATTCGGGCATGGTGTTCCCGAAACCGGTCATAGTCGCTGTGCTGGCGGTGGCGATTATATTATTGATGGCGGCGATTTATGTATTTCCCTTGCAGGCGCGCTTTGAAAATCCGATTAAGAATACATTGAAGAATGCGTTGATTTTGTCGCTTGTTAATTTGCCGAAAACGATTTTGATGCTGGTGCTTTATGCACTGCCGCTGGTGCTTTGTTACTTTTCCGGCTATGCGTTTCTTTTTGTTATTTTGTTTGGCATTTCGGCGCCCGCCTATGGTGCGGCTTGGCTCTATAGCGGCGTTTTTAAGAAGTTGGAGCCGGAGACAGAGGAAATTGCAGATGATATGAGCTTTTCTCTACAGCTTGATGAGGGGAACGAAGAAGCAGATGGATAATCAGAACAAATCAAGCGTATTACAGTGGTTGATGCCGACGACCGCTATGATGGTGGTCGTTATTATCATGCTCATCAGTTTTACGCACAAAGCGAATAAAGAGGCGGAAAATACGGTCTCGAAGACGCTGGTTTCAAATGTAGAGAGTTATGGCAGCAATTTTTTACATAGCCTTGAAAAGATCGACAGCATCGAATTACCCATTGTTGCGATGCTGGCAAAAGAAGGCACAAAAGATGTGGCGCGGGTGACGGAGCTGCTTCAAATCGCTGCGGAAAGCGCGGGAGTGGATGAGGCGCTTTACTGTGATATAAATGGGCAGGCAATCAATCTGTCCGGCCAGTCGGTCGATTTGTCTCAGACTGCTTATTTTGAGCAGCTTTCGGGAGCAGCTTCTCCTTATATTTATGTAGAAGAAGGAAATTCGATCGTTGTGATGGAGCGGGTCAGCTCCGATGCAGCGCAGGGATATCTGCTGATGTTTTATCCCATGGAACGGTTTTCCAATATGCTGTATAAGTCAGGCTATGATAATGGCAGTTTTCTCGTCCTGGTAAATACGGAAGGAAAGATTCTGGGCATGAGCGGCACCACGAGTCATGAGTATGTGAAAGACGGTAATCTTTTGACTGCGGTGGATAAGGTGGATAAGGCGGCGGCCAGATCCCTTCGTGGTCGTATGAACAATGGTTCCCGCGGCAATGTCTATATCGAGAAGGGAAAAGAAAAAGATGTCCTTATTTTTGCGCCGCTGGGGACAAATCGCTGGGATGTGGTTCTTTTTGTCGGCAATGACTATATGGACAGACAGATACGGTATCTGCGGAAAAATACAAGCAACATGGCGATGTCCCTGTTGATAGCGATTGCAGTATTCTTTATTGTCGTCATGGTAATCAATATTACAGGTAAGTTCCGCAGCAACGCGAAAAAGAAAGAGCTGGAAGATAAGGCGGATACGGATCTGCTGACCGGCCTCAACAACAAACTGGCGACCGAGCGCAAGATCAAAGACTTTATGGCGCATAATCCCGATACCCAGTCCATGCTTTTCATGGTGGATGTGGATAACTTTAAGAAGGTAAACGACACCATGGGGCACGCTTTCGGCGACGAGGTGCTGCGCTCTCTTGGTAAGCAGATCGGCGGCATCTTCCGCGCCAGCGACATCGTAGGGCGCGTGGGCGGTGACGAGTTCATGGTATTTCTGAAGGGAATCGCCACTGAGGAGAATATTCTCAAAGAAGCGGCCAAGATGGAGACATTTTTCAAGAATTTCCAAGCCGGCGAATATGTGAAGTATAAGGCGACCGCCAGCATTGGTGTAGCCATTTATCCGCAGGAGGGTGCGGATTTTGAGACCCTTTACAAAGCGGCGGATCAGGGAGTCTATAAGGCTAAGAAACGTGGCAAGAACCAGCTGGCTTTTTACCGTGAGCGGAACGCTGACGGGGTAGAGCAGGAAAGTACGGCGACAGAAAACGCGGCGGCTGATACAGATGACAGATAAGACCATGAGCAGCCCGCTTCTGGTTGTTGCGATAAGGTGAGAAGAGATATAAAAGGGCAGTTCCCGGATTTTGGGACTGCCCTTATTTTGTACATTAGATCGGTTTGTTTTTTTGTACTTTGTTTGGCTGCCCGATCAGCCCTTCACGCTTCCGAGCGCTACGCCCTGCACGATGTATCTGGACAGGATCAGATAGACGACGATAACAGGGAAGATGGAGAAGGCGATCATCACATATACCTGCCCCATATCAAACTTTAACCAGTCAGCCGCGCGCAGTTGCGCGATCAGGATGGGGAGCGTTTTCTTTTTGTCCTCATGTAAGATCAGCGCCGGTGTGAAGTAATTGTTCCAGTTGCTTACGAAAGTAAAGATAGCCTGTACAGCGATCGCCGGTTTCATAAGCGGCAGAACGATCATGTTAAAGGTATGGAACTCGCCCGAACCGTCTATTCTTGCCGCTTCGATCAGAGAAAGCGGAAGGGAACTTTCCATGTACTGTTTCATATAGAAGAAAGTTACCGGTGCAGCAACAGCAGGAACGATCAGCGGAATAAACGAATCTTCCAGTTTCATGCGCGAAACCAGCTTGATGAAACCGAGTGCCGTTACCTGTGTGGGTATCATCATGATCATCAGGATGAACGGGTAAATAAATTTCTTTAAGGCAAAGTCGTAAGCGTGGATGGCGTAAGCGGTCATGGTGGAGAAGTACACGCACAGTACAGCGCACAGCGCTGAAATCAGCAGGCTGTTGAACAGTCCGTTCCATACGGGGAGCGTGCCGTGTACCAGGTTCGTCCAGTTTTTTATAAGATTGCCGCTCGGAACTGCGGTAAATCCGGACTGTAGTTCTCCGTTTGATCTGGTGGCGTTGATAAACAGCACATAAAACCAGAACAGGCAGAAAAATGAGACGACAACAAGTACGATATAGGCTATCACGCGTCTGGTGTGCAGTCCCAATCCTTTATTTGGTTCATTGTGATCGCTCAGCATAGAATCACCCCTTTCTCTTGTCATTGCCTGTCACCTTAAAGATGATCAGGCTCAAAACAGCAGTTATGATAAACAGCAGTACGGATAAGGCGCCGGCCATTCCGTAGTTCTTGCTGAACAGATGCTTATTTAAGAACATGATCAGCGTCATGGTGGTACGCATGGGATCGCCGGTTCCGTTGGTCAGGATCTGCGGTACATCGAACAACTGCAAACCACCAATCAGGGATGTGATCATAACGTAGATCAGGATTGGCCGCAAGAGCGGCAGCGTGATCTTAAAGAAGACCTGTGTGGAGGTAGCGCCGTCCACTTCCGATGCCTCAAAGAGTGAGGTGTCGATTCCCATCATGCCTGCCATCAGAAGAATCGTCGTATTACCAAACCACATCAGACAGTTCATGGCAGCGATCAAACCTCTGGCGCTTCCGGTATTGGAGAGAAATTTGTATGGCTCTGAGATGAAGCCGATCTGCATCAAAAGGGAATTGATCGGGCCGCCGTCTGAAAACAGTGTAAAGAACAGCATCGAGAATGCGGATGCCATGATCAGATTCGGCAGGTAGATAACGGTCTTGAAAAAGCGCTGCCCTTTTAAGCGCAGGCGGGTATCGGAAAACCATGCGCCGAGAAGCAGAGAGAGGATGATCTGCGGCACGAAACACATGATCCATAAAACCAATGTGTTTTTGGTATAGGTCCAGATATCTCCCTGAGAAAACAAGGTATTATAATTCTTTAGACCTACGAAATTCGGTCCGATTTGTTTTAGCCCCGACATATAATTTTCATAGAAGCTGTTGTAAATCGTTGTAAACATCGGAATCAGCTGAAATATAACATAGACGATGATAAAGGGTAATAAGAATATGTAGCCCCATTTATTATAACGAACGGCTTTTGATTTTTTTTTCATAGATTCGCAACCTTTCTGATAAAAATGGACCTTGTAGGAATGACTCCTACAAGGTCCTGAGTCATCGAGAACCGTTTGTAAGCAAAGTTGCCGTCTGTCAGCCTCTGTCGCTTAGTAGGACAGTTCAGGATATTTCTCTACAACTGCTTTGTAGAACAGATCCAGTGCCTCCTCTTTGGTTGCCGTGCCCTCAAAGTAATTCTTCATAGCGTGCTGGAATTCTTCGTTACAACCCTGATCATAAGAGGAAAGGTTGCTTAAGTCGAGTGAGGATACACCGTTAGCGTACATGCCAAGAGGATTCTGACCGCCAAGGATCTTGCTGGAATAGGAACTATCCTGAGCCATTGCATCCATAACGGTGCTGTTGTTTACGAAATCGTCATCCGCAACAACGATGTCTTTCATGATCGTGTCATCGGTTGTCATCTTTAACATGATATCCTTAATGATGCCTGCATTGTCGGTGCCTGTTGCTGCACAGATCCAGGTGCCGCCCCAGAAGAAGCCCTGAGGACCCTCGGTTGCGCCCCAGCCGCCCTGGTTACCGATACTGCCTTCCGTATCAGCCGCCATGGAGAAGTTTACAAGCCATGCGGGACCAAAGTAAGCGAATACCTTACCTTCCGGATAGAAGCCTTTGCTCCAGTCATCGCTCCACAGATCATGCGTACCGGTTGCGCCTGCGTCTACAAGTGTCTTGGAGTCATCGACCCACTTCATGATGTTATCATCGATGGTGATCATGTTGTCGTTGACCCATTTTTTAGAAACGTTGTTGGAATATACGCGGTAGCTGTCGTTTACGGAAGACATGATGCTGTAGCCTGCATCCTTAAGCGTAGTTGCTGTCGCATTGAAGGTATCCCAATCCTTTACGTAATTCTGAATCTCGGAAGGTTCATCCGTGCCGAACACTTCCTTTGCCGCTTCACGGTTGTAGAACAAAACGCCGGGGCAACCCTGCCAGGAAAGACCCTTGAGTACGCCGTTGGAGTCGGTTACGACGTCCTTGGTGTACTGGAACTGCTTGGAAAGATCCGCGTCCGTAATACCGAGATCAGCAATGGGCATCGTGTACTCGGAATCTACATACTTGAGCGCATAGTCTGCCTCGATCAGGAACAGGTCGATTTTGTCGTCCGCAGCAGCATCTGCCTGCTTTAACAGCGTTTCGTCCAGGTTGTTCTGGTAAGCGTTGTCGGCGTTAGGGGTGATGTTCCACTTAACGGATACATCGCCGATTGTGCCGGAGGTAGCATCAACTTCCGTATAATCAGGATAGTGATCTGTGATACGGGACTTGAACTCCTCGTTCCAGCAGTAGATGTTGAGTACTTTGCCTTCATCAGCAGCGGGTGCTGTCTCTGCTGCATCATCGGCAGCGGGTTCCTCTGCCGCATCATCGGTAGCAGGTGCTTCTGTCTGCGTGTCGGCCGCAGGCGCTTCTGTTGTGCTGCTATCGGCCGCAGGCGTTGTTGCGTCGTTTCCGCATCCTGCTAAGATTCCGGTAAGCATTGCAGCGGAAAGTAGTGCACTGAGCAATTTTTTCTTCATTTTTTAATTCCTCCCTTTGAATGATTTTTTGCATTTATATATTTTCGGAAGCAAGCTTCCGTAAATGCCTCGCTCTTACGATTATATAATACTTAAACGTTTTCGTGCTTTAATAATATATCAATATTAGTATTATTGCAATAGGAAATCAAGTTTTTTTATGCAATTTTTTGGGATTTGGCAATCTTTCACATATTTGGTCAATTCCATTTTTACGATTTCGACAATAATTTTATTGTTTTCTAATTTCTGAATTTTTTCCTTCTTTTGTTCATTCCCAGTATTATGGAGAAACTGCACAACCTTTCGTTTTAAATCCAAAGTAATTTAGTATATTTCAAATTATTGCGGTAACTTAATCGTTTTCAGTGACATTTTTTTCTAAATGCCAAAAGGCACTTGCCTCCGTACCTTGTGGGCCTCGCCTCGCTATATTGCAGTACCATAAGTGTACTGTTTTGCGACCTTTCTTTTTTGTATAATATTTCAAAAAAAGAAAGGATGTGTTTTTATGACAGTTTATCGAAACAAAGCACGAAACAGTTGGTTCTGCAGTTTTTACTACACTGACTGGACCCGTAAAAGAAAACGAAAAAAGAAGGAGGGATTTCTATCCCGTAAGGAGGCTGGAGACTATGAGACTACCTTTCTCATGCAGCGACAGGGAAGCTGCGACATGATATTTGAAACGCTTGTAAAACTCTATCTGGAAGATTGCAAAAATCACTGCAAGCCCACCTCGTTTTATACCAAAAATCATCTGATCACAACAAAGATCCTACTTTATTTCAAAGAAACGTCCGTAAACGAAATTAAAATTTCCACCGTGAGATCCTGGCAAAACGAAATATTGTCTCAATGCAAAAGAAATGGAACTGCATATTCCGATACTACGTAAATCCATTCATGTTCAGTTTTTCGCCATAATGAATTACGACACGAGATACTACAACTCGCCTTCTAACCACGTTGCCTTATGTGGAAGTATAGGTCACAAAAAAGCCACAGTTATGAACTTCTGGACGGGAATACGTTCCGGGGAACTGCTTGCCCTGTCCGTTGATAACTTTGATTATAAGAAGTGTCTACTGCATATTACTCAGAATTACTGCCGTTTTCAAGGACTGGACTTACTGCTTACTCCAAAAACTGCGGGCAGTATGCGGACCATTTCCCTGCCTGCTTTGCTATGCGACGATATCCAAATCTATATGTCTAGCAGCCCGCCTGCCGCTGCAGCAAAAGGCTGTTTCCCGTGAGCAAATATTACCTGACCAGAGAATTAAAATCAGGTTGTGCAAAGGAGGGCGTAAAAGAAATCCGTCTCCATGATCTGCGGCATTCCCGCAAACTGAACTGAAACGAGTGGTTTTGATCAATTTTGCACTCCCTTCTTATTTAAAAGGGAGGATTTAAAATGAAAAAAATCGTAAGCGTTTTACTTACAACCGCTATGGTAATTACCATGGCGGGCTGCGGCGGCGACAAAGCTACGCCTGCACCCGCAGCTGAGACACCCGCGGCAGAGGCACCTGCAGCTGATACGCAGGCACAGGCAACTTCGAGGATCCTAATTTCGTAGCTACTCTGACTGAGACGCAGAGACTGTTCAAGGATACCAAGATCTTCAACAAAGACTTCAACGCAATCACCAACGAGGACAGCCCCGTAATCGGCATTTTTAGAGCTGATATGTTTGAACGTTGCCAACGGCTTCACCTACTTTCTGCAAGACTTCAAACTTCAAGGCGGCAAGCTCCGCTATGGCGGCTCGCACTTCTTGGGAGAGGGCGGGGCTTCTGCCAATTTTGCGGCGGTATTTTTCCCGTCATTATTACTACGCACCGGAAGGAAAATTTGGCAAAATTCCCCGAGAAATTTTTTCGTGTTTTCGGAACAGGATTTGACAAAAACAGGCACAAAAAACAGGAAACCTTTTCTTGATTTCCTGTTTTCTGACTGCCTAAAACGGCGGCGGTTATTCGGTTGTTATTCCACGGAAGCAAACTTGTAGCCTATGCCTAAAATGGTCTTTATGTAGGTGGGGTTTTTGCTGTCCGGCTCTATCTTTTTCCGTAAATTACATATCACGCTGGCAACGCTTGACTGGCAGCTTTCGCTTTCCATGCTCCACACGGATTCAAAGATTTGCGCCTTTGTGAATACCCGCCCCGGACTGGCGGCAAGGTAGCAGAGTGCGCCGTATTCCAAACGTGTGAGGTATATGTCTGCCCCGTTTTTTAATACCCGGCGTTGGTGCAGCCTTATTTCCAATCCCGGAAAAACCAGTGCGGGGGATTGCGGCGGCTGTATGGCTTCCAGCGGTATCATATCGGCAAGGACAGCTATGGCTTTTTCAACCGCTTTTTCTTCTGTGTTTTTGAATGTAAGTATGAGTATTTTCCCGACAAATCTCACCTCCTGTTAGGTAGCCTGTTCATCAAAACGGAATTGTAACAGGGCAGCGATAAGCCGCCGTTTGATGTTGCCCTCGGTGTCCTTGTTGACCTGTCCGTTTTCAAGGGTAGCAAGCCGGATTCGCTTGCCGTAATGCCGTAAAACCTCGTCCACCGCTTCCGGCTCTCCGCTGGTCGCTATGACAATGGTTTCATACGGCACAAGTTTAGGATTCCTCACGGAAAATCACCTCCATTGCTTCATGTAACATTTGCAAGGCACTGCGCATATGATGCCGTGCCGTAATCTGGCAGCGTCCGTATAACTCCCCGATTTCCGGCTGTGTGTAACGCCCGAAAAAGTAAAGGTAAATGATTTCTCTCTTTTTCTCCGGCAGAGAGGACAGGGCTTCGGCAAGTTCCCTGTTCGTAAGGATAACCCTCTGACCGCATATCGTAACCGGGTATTGCTTACAGGGGTCTATAAAATATTTATCTGTTGTACTGAATGGGTAAAACTTTTCTTCGGTGAGGTATTCAGAAGATATTTCTTTTTGCCGCCGCCTGTCCCTGTCACGCCATGCGGTGTTAGCCGCAAAGCGTACGACAGTCTTGCAATAGCCATTGAAAGTATACATGATGTGTTCTCTGTATGCTTCTGTACAAGGCATAAATAATTCCCCCTTTCTCCCACATAGGGCATTGTATGGTTTACAGTTGCATTTTATAATTCAGAGCAATAACAGCACGTAGTCCGTCATGTCTTGAATACTGCAAATAATATTTTGTATAATCCCATAACCAAAAGCAGACTTGAATTTACCAACAAAACAAGGAACAAGTCTTTTACAAAATACCATACTACCCATAATGGAATACCTACCATATAGGGCAAACAGAGTAACAGTAGTGGCAATATGCCATGCCTTGTAATGTCAAAGAGTATCAGTCTCGTTGTCTGTTTCTTTTTCTTCCATTTTCTTATTGTTGCTATTGGATACACCGCCGCTGCAACCAACGCTAAATATGCCCCATTCAGCAACAGGTGTCTTACAATATACGGGCTGCCAGATATATCATATTGTTCTCTGCCCAAAAGAGCAAATATCACATTTTGGGAGATAATATCTGCCAGTTGATTCGTGACAAGATAATCGTTCATATTGATAAGGAAAATGATTCCTAATCCGCTTTCCGGCAATAGATACATATTAGACATATAATTCTCAACCAGCCCTGAATGCCCCAATACAGGCTCTGTATATTCTTCTGTCAAAGTCCACCCCATTCCGTAATAATAGGGAGTGTTATCATCTACATATACATTGTCATAAAGCATAGTATTTAAACTATTCTGATTGACTATTCCCATTCCTCCATTTAGATACATTTGCAGATATTTTGCCATATCTGATACACTGGAACTTAAATAACCTGCCGGAACGGTAGACCATGAATGTTTATCGGGATAGTCCGGCTCTCCCGCAATCGGAAGTCCAAAATAATTTCGATATCCTGTTATCAATCCGTTTTCTTTGCTTTGTACAAGTGTTGCTGCCGTATGATTCATACTTAGTGGAGAAAAAATGTTTTTATCCATATACTCTGAATAGCTAATTCCGCTGACTGTTTCTATGATTTCTCCTAACAATCCATAATTGATATTTGCATATTGATGTTGTCCGTAACTTTCTGTTATTTTTGCATTACCAAAACGCTGATATGTCCCTAAACCGCTTGTCTGATTCAAAAGCTGTCTTACAGTAATTTTATCTCCGTCGGACGCATTTATAAAATAATCAGATGTATCAATATAATCAGATATTGTCGTGTCTAAATCTACTTTTTCTTCTTCCACAAGCTGCATAACAGCTAATGCTGTAAATGATTTGCTCAATGAGCCTATAATAAAAGGCGTATCTAAATTATCGCAATTTCCATAAGCTTCAGAAAACAGAACCTCTTTAGAGTCTACAATGGCTATCGCCATTCCGGGAATATGTAATTCCTTTATTTCTTTTTTTAACCGGCTGTCAATATCGCTATAATTGCTACTTTTTTCATATGCCAAAACAGGCTTATCCCATATAGCAATAACACAAATTAGTGACAGTATTACACAAATGATTTGCCTGATTTTTCGATTCATAAAACCTTTTCCCTTGTTTTTTTCTGATATACCATGCGCTATCATTTCCCCTCTAATTTTTTTGCTCCCTCAATTAAAATGTCTATTGATAATTCAAAACTATCTTTTATCAACTGTGTATTGCTGTCAGACGGCACATTATTGGAGGCGCAAACCGCACGTTGATTTCGGCACTTCTGCCTCTCCGACTGCGCAGTCGCGTGGGTAACCGCAAACTTTCAGCGGGGCAGCCGCACGCTGTCGCAGCCTTGCTTGAAAAGCAGGAATCCTGCTTTTGAAATAAGGCCATGACAGGAGTCACAGCCTTTGTAAATGCACTTTGAAAACTTTATCAGTAAAGCCCCTGGTTGTCAACCGCAGCCCGGATGGTTTCAGCATCAATCATTTTCCTGCCCTGCTGGGAGCCGATGGTCAGGGCATCCGTCATCAGATTATCGATCAGACGGGGATTGCCCTGGGTAAAACTATGTACGGCAGCAAGGGCAGCAGTGTCAATGATGGATGTAGAAGCACCTGCCAGATTTAGTTTATGCAGGATGTACCTGGAAACTTCATCATCAGATAATCCGGCATAGTTGTAATGAACTGTGATGCGCTGGCGGAGCGCTTCATGAACCGGCTTGCGGAGGGTGTCATTGAGATGGGATTCCCCGCACAGAATCAGGGTAAAACAGTTGACGGAATCATAGCCGTAATTCATGAGCATCTTGATGTCATTGAGAATACCGGTGCCCAGGTACTGTGCTTCATCAACGGCAAGGAGCAGGGGCTTTCGTTTTTCCTTATACAGGTAATAAATCTGCTCCTGAATGGCGCGGAACATACCGGTTTTCCCGCCTTTGTCGGACACCCCGAGGATGGCACAGAGCTGCTTGTAGAAATCAGCAACACTGATTGTGGACAGGCAGATGTATTCCATGTGGAAGAGGCTGGGATTCAGGCCGGAAGCAAAACAACGCAGGCAGAAGGACTTCCCCAGGCCGGGTCTTGCAGTAAAAACACCAATGCCCCGTATGTCCTTGAGATAGTCCAGGCGGTTTGTCATCTCGGTAAAGTCATGGGAGATAAAGTGGTCTTTTTCCTTCATCTGCTGTTTGTCAAAGGGATTGAAGGATAATCCATAGTAGGAGTTATACATCAGCGTCCACCTCCTGCCCGGGAGTAATCAATGGCCGGAAAGTTATTACGCTTTGTATGGCAGTTATCATGACGGTCTGTCCTGCGGATCGGGAACTTTGTATCCTCATAGAGGATATAGGCAGAATCCATGTCATCGGGAAGATAGCGGACATCCACTTTCGCAGAAATGAACTGCATGGGGACATCATAGCAGATGCTGTCAATGGTAATGGTGGAGTCCTTACGGACTTTGCGGGTAATACGGTTATAAAAACAGTCATCCAGCCATTCACGGGAAAGAGGTTTTCTGGGATGCTCTTTGGAAGCTTCATAACGTTCCAGGGGGACACCATCGATGCCGCGGTGGAAGGTGGTGTTGTAGGAGCGCATGTAGTCCTTCAGGAGTCCGTTGAACTGTACGAGGGATGTAACGGAAGCCATGTCCAGTGTATAAAGCCAGCGTTCCTTTAAGGTACGGAAATGGCGCTCTACCTTGCCTTTACTGGCCCCGTCACGGACTTTCGTATGAAGGAGCAGAATGCCGAGGGATACACAGATCATGGAAAGCTGTTCATTGCTGTAGGAACAGCCGTTATCTACGTAGAGCTTGTCAGGGATTCCGTAGGTGGCAATGGCATCTTTCAAAACCTTCTGGAAGTTACATGCATTGTCACTGTAAAACAGCTCTCCGCCAACAAGAAGCCTGGAGTGGTCATCAATGATCATGATGACATACACCCGGCGGGATTTCCCGCCTTCCGTGATGTAGGGAAGATAGCAGGTATCCGCCTGCCAGATCTTTCCGAATTCATCCTCTTCATAGGCTTTCCTGTCCCTGAGGTTTGGGTCCCTGGCTGATTTGAGGTCATTGTGACGGATGAAACGCTGCACGGAATCCACGCTGACCGTTGCAGGTATAAAGGAATTCCTGATCAGGGAGTCATGGATCTGGGTGGCATTCATGCGGGGAAAATCTTTTTTCAGGCGGTAAATCTCTTCAACTGCCTCATCGTTCAATGAACGTGACAGGCCCTTATCTGACCGGACATTTGGCATGAGGGCATCCAGGCCGCCAAGGGTGTACTGGGATTTCCATTTTTCCAGTGTTTTATAGCTGTAGGTGACGGTGGAACCGTCCGGAAGTGTAAGAGGTTTTTCGGTAACACGCTTGTAATAAGCGGCAGCCGAGGCATCAGGATAAAGCCCCTGGACCACAGGGGCAATAAGTGCGAAGCGGAACTGTGCCACTTCAGCGTCATGTTTGGTCTGTTCGGTATCTCTGCTCATGGGAAAGTCCTCCTTTTTTTGTTTTGTCTTATCATAAAAGAAGGGGGAAAGGAGAACCATACGCCGGTCGTGTGGTCAGAAAAGAAAGATATCGGGGGAAAAAACCGTCTGCCGGTAGTGTGCGTTTTTGGGAGTGGTTAAGACAGGATTCCGGTGGGACTGCAGGAATGCGTGTGCAGTGAGCCGGATGAAATCCATGGAAAAGGCAGAATAAGAGTCCAGCAGGATAAGCTTCCTGTAGAAAGCAGCGTTGTCAGTGCCAGAAGCCTTCAGCATGCCAAGCCACTGCTCTTTATGGTCCATCCATAGAGACAACCATTTATGGAACTGCTTTTGAGAGAGATCAAAGCGTTCGCAGAGCTGTTCGATGGTATGGAGTCCGGCAAAGTATTCGCCCAGGCTGAAGAGGATAAAGAACAGGCTGTAGGAGGAATAGGGGACAATGATATCCGGAAGGACGGCATGGGCATGCTCACAGCTGTCACAGAATACACGCATGATGCAGAGATCCTCTTTTTGCTTTCTTCCGGCATTAAAGTCAATGATGGATCTGCCGTAGTAATCGTGGATATGGCAGTTTCCGGTGCTTCCACAGATGGGACAGGTCTCCAACTCCGGCCGGAACTGCCTCATGTAGGAATCAAAAAGAGATTTGGATGAAGTTTTTATACGAATCAGCTTGCATAAGAGTAAGTTTTTTCTTATCATAGTAATTGCTTAGTGTCTGTATATGTGCCAGGTCATAATAATTAGGACTCAGATCCTGTGGGGAACCTGCTTACAGCGCTTGGTGTGTGAGAGAAAGAACGAACTTTGGACGGGGCTGTTCTTTCTCTTTTTATTTTTGGTTGCAAAACAGACTATAAGGGAATCAGAGAGAATGGTCAATAGGACAGAAAAAAACGTGCCGTAATATACAGCACGTTAGGAGAGACAATATATGGGAGATGCCGAATTTGATTTGCGGTAAAGCTGCCGTAGGTGGGAACTATAATTCGACGCATGACAGTATTGCCAAAGGCGTTATGATTTTCAAGTAATGCAAAGCCCTCTAAAAAACTTCTAAACATTCTGACTAAATGAATGCAATTATCTTGTGAAATATTTAGTGACTTAGTTATTTTGAAAAAAATTGAAAACATTTTTGAAGTCACTTCATTCATCTGTTCATTCTCAAATTGATTGTACCAAAGCATTGTGCTAAAAACTCCTTGATTCTCTATTGCATATTCATGAAAAGCGTAGCACATAGCTCTAATCGCATCATATCCAGAAAATCCTATTACAGATTGAATAATTTTGTCTTCTAATTCTTTCCAACCATATAGCATAAGCTGCTGTTTTAGGTCGTCAAGCCCATCTATATGGTTATAAAGCGATGGCGACTTAACGCCTAATTGCGATGCAAGCGTTTTTAAAGATAGGTTTTCTATGCCTATCATATTTGCTATATATGCAGCTTCTTTGATAACCGATTCTTTATCAATTTTTATTTTCGGCAAAATAAAGCTCCTCCTTTTTTCTTAATCCGGTTTGTATTTTAACAAATTCAATTAGTTATGTCAAGATATTAGGAATTGGAAGAGGATTCCGTAGTCGTAGGCATTCTTGGGAATGTGTATAACTGGCTGTCTTATGGAATTGTGGGTAACTCTGTTTGCAGGACGTGGGAAAGCTGCACTTTAGCTTTTCCATGTGCTGTGAATAGAGTTATCCATGATTCCATAGCCTGTTATGCACATTTCCACAATGCTTGTCTTTTGGTCTTTGGTTTCTTTGGTTCGGAATAGTGTGGTGCTGGCGGT
>ERZ779627.80-NODE-80-length-30547-cov-26.376066_pt1 | contig 30547 bp, 31 predicted proteins | sample MGYA00514191_ERZ779627 | MGnify/ENA primary metagenome ERZ779627 (study PRJEB29562, sample SAMEA4376705) | mouse gut metagenome | isolation source: Cecum | study: EMG produced TPA metagenomics assembly of the A DSS colitis mouse model was used to assess the... | reverse complement strand
TGTTCATTACCAACTGTGCTGGATATAATCACTCAGGATTCCGAGAGATTATTTATTTTTTCAAACATGTTGCAGCTGCGCTTCCTGTCTGATGGAGCCAGTGTAGCATGACCACTCGGAAAGTTTCCGTAATCAAATCGGAAAGTTATCGGAATCCTTTCAGTTTGCGGCTGTAGTAGATCTCCTTCTCCTTATTTCCCTGCTTTTCATAGTGAACAAGCAGCCTGCCAAGCACCTCGTAATATGCCATATCATAGACCGCTTCGTATTCCTCCACCCACTCATAGCTGTTCTCAAACAAAAGAGGAGCCGTATAGATCCGTTCCGCACGTTCCCAATCCTCAACATTCTCACTGTCGAGGCACCTGATAAACTCCTGCAGATCCAGCTCTATCAGCTCCGTATCCAGATAGATTTCTTCTCTGTATATGGCAAGCGGCAGCTCGATTCCTTCTTTCTTCTGCCATCCGTTCAGAAATGCGCATACCTTATACAAACTGTCGCGGGCTTTTCCTCTCTCCGCCTCTGCCCACATCAATTCTTCCAGCATCCTCTTTCTGACTGCCCTCCCTCCGCTGCAGCAAAGATAGGAGAGCAATTCTTCCGCCTTTCTGTTTTTCATCGGATGATAGCGCCCATTTCCATAAATGCTGAATTTACCAAAGCATTCAATTTGCACGCTCATTTTTTTTCGTCCCGACCATAGTTTGCGTCAGGAGGATCGGTGTCAGCAGGATTCCCGTCTGTGTGATACTGCATTCCAGAAAATCCTGCTCCCTGATAGAAAAAGCTGCCCTTGCCTGCGCGGGGAGACAGATCATCCCCTCGTTTTTCACTTGTACTCTCATTGTTTTTCCCCTTTTACGTTTTTCCATCATTCGAATTATCCTGCCCGATCTACAGATCAGACTGTCTGCTTTGACACCTTTTTTATGATAAATCCGCACAATGGTTTACATAATATTACCATAATTTCCATGTTATGTAAAGTTATTTATGTGCCGTGTCCGTCTTTCACGATCCATGCCGCGGTAAGGTTACACTGTGACCTTTCCTTATTGCCCACAGGGTGCTATACTGGATGATAAGAAGCAGCGATCCGTTGCCCGCGAAAGGAGTCTTACCTATGAAAGAAAAACTCTACACCATCCCCCTAAACGACGCTATGAATGCGCAGGACGAATGTCCTTTCTGCTTTATCGAACGCAATGTGGAACAGGATCTTTTGGATTTTGTCCTCGGCTCCGGCTCCTCCTACATGGAGAGCGACGTCCGGGAACAGACTGACAAAGAAGGGTTTTGCAGAAATCATTTCAAAAAAATGTTTGATTACGGGAATACGCTGGGAAACGCCTGGATCCTGAAAACACATTACCAGCGGATGAACCGTGAACTGCATGAGCAGGTAAAAGGCTTCAAGCCCGGAAAGACCTCCTTTAAGGATATGCTCAAAAAGCAGAGCGGCTGCACCAATCCCATCGGTATCTGGGTCGCTGAGAAGGAAACCTCCTGCTACATCTGCAAACGCTACGCCGACACTTATGAGCGCTATCTGGACACCTTTTTCGTGATGTTCCAAAAGGATCCCGACTTTCGGGAAAAAGTCAAAAACAGCAAAGGATTCTGTCTCCACCACTTCGGCGATCTGTGCGAAGCAAGCGAAAGCCGTTTAGGCGAAAAGGACAAAAAAGCCTTTTATGACCTGATCTTCCCGCTGATGGAAGAAAATATGACACGCCTGTCAGAAGATGTTTCCTGGCTGGTGGAGAAATTTGACTACCGCAACAAGGACGCCGACTGGAAAAATTCAAGAGATGCCATCCAGCGCGGCATGCAGAAATTAAAGGGCGGCTATCCCGCCGATCCGCCGTATCAGGCGAATAAATAGAAACAAAGGAGGTATTCTTCTCACGAAGAATACCTCCTGTTTTCTGCACTTTTACATTCTTTCCTGGTTCCTCTATGACTTGACCTGTCTATGCCTCCGCGTAGCCATCGTCCTCGTCATCAAAGAACTCTTCGACTTTCTTTGCGCCGCCGACGACCTTGTCTGCTGCCTCCGCCTTTGCCGCCTGAATGCCTTCTTTAAAGACATCCTTCACTTCTTCTTTCAGGCTCTCTTCCGCCTTATTCAAATCCAGATTCACATAGTTGCGGTCAGGATCGCCCTCGTCGAGATCTTCGTCAAAGTTATCGAAATCATCGTCATCGTCAAAATCATCATCCAGAAAAGCGTCCCTGCTCTTGAGATAGTAGTACGCTCCTCCTGCTACGGCGCCAAGAGCCGCTGTCAGAAATAATGCTTTACCAAATTTTTTTGCCATCAGTGTTCTCCTTTCACGGATTGTCGCCCATGTATCTGTTATTATATATACTAATACTATTTTGTAAAAATGAAAAGAGAATATGTATAAAAAAACAGTAAAATTTACCAAATCCGCCTGACAACCACTACATCTTGTGCTGAGAAAATTTTTCAAAACTAGTTTTCTCCTGAACGTTGAATCCTCGCTGCTGTTGTGCTATAGTAGAATCTGACCGAAAAGGTCAATTTATGTAGAATCGGGGAAGACATGAACGAAAAATTTTTTGATTTAAAAAAGGAAAAGCAGGACCGCATGATCAACGCTGCCTTAAAAATATTCGCTCTTGGTGGCTATAAACATGCCAGTACTGACGACATCGTAGTAGAGGCCGGCATCAGCAAAGGATTACTGTTTCACTATTTCGGGAGTAAGCTCGGTCTTTACAGCTTCCTCTTTGATTACAGTGTACGCTTTATGAAACTCGAGTTGACGGGCGCCATCTCCTCCACAGAACAGGATTATTTTGAGATCCGCAGACTGATGGAATATGCCAGACTGCAGGTCCTTAAGAATTATCCCTACATGCAGCAATTCTTAAACCGCTGCCGCTGCGAGGATGTGAGCGAGGCGCTGGTAGCCATTGAGCGGCAGAGAAACGTGCTCAGCGACGTGCAGGCCGTGCTGAAAAATCAGGCAGACCGTTCGCGTTTTAAGGCGGAGGTCGATTATGAAAAACTTGATCATATGCTCACCTACACCTTAAACGGATTGATGAACGCGCATTTTGAGGATGCTTCTTTCCATCCCGATATGCTCTACGAGGAGAGCTGCGCTTATCTGAATATGGTGAAAGCATTATCCTATCGCTAGAGTATACTTTTGCAAACGAAAAGCTTGGCTTAGCGCCAGGCTTTTTTTAATCTCCCGATTCCTTCCCGGATCTCTGTCTCAGACAGTCCCCCGTAACCCAAAATCACAGTAGCCAGGCTGTTTTTCCGCTGTCCGTCCTCCGGCCTTTTGACTTCTTTGGTCAATTTTGCCGTCAAAGTGGCTTCTGCCTGCGCGTCCCCCATCATGCGAAACGCACTCATCCCGTAAACTTTCACATCCGCCTCCGCCGCCGCCCTGACAAGACTTTCCTCATCCCGCCCTCTCTTGTCGGTCAGCAGGATGTGCAGCCCTGCATTCTCACCTTTGACGTCAAAATCCGCCTCCCATCCTTTGATCTCTCCCAGGAGCAAATCATGCTTGCCGCGGTAAACCTTGCGCATCTTATTGAGGTAGCGTTCAAAATAACCGTCACGAATAAATTCGTTTAAGATCGTCTGGTCGATCCTGGATACCGTGGAAGAAATAAAACTGCACTCGCTGCGGTATTTTTCCAGAAGCGGATAAGGCAGCACCATATAGCTGACACGGATCGCAGGGGCGATCGACTTAGAGAAGGTTCCCAGATAGATTACCCTTCCCTGCGAATCGGATGCCTGCAGGGAAGGCAGGGGCCTTCCTTTATAGCGAAACTCACTGTCGTAATCATCCTCGATCAGATAGCGTCCCTCCGCCTCCGCCGCCCAGCTAAGAAGCTCCATACGCCTTCCGATGGGCATGGAGATACCTGTCGGATACTGGCGGGAAGGCATCACGTAAGCAACCTGTGCGCCACTCTCCCGCAGCTGATCGACGCGGATCCCTTTTTCATCCATGGGCACCAGGGAAATCGGGTAAGCAAAAGAATGGAAGATCCGATAGGCTCTCCTATAGGTTGGATTTTCCATAGCGATCGGCACATGACGTCCCAGCAATTTCTCCAGCAAAAGAAGCAGGAAGTCATTTCCTGCTCCAATGATGATCTGTTCCGGCCCGCAGTTGACGCCGCGGGAACCGTGCAGATAGCGACATATCGTAATCCTAAGTTCCTCATCCCCCTGGGGCTCCCCCAAGGCAAACATCTGACTTTTCGCATCTACCAAAATGTTTTTGGTGATCTTTTTCCAGGTGGTATAGGGAAAATGCGTCATGTCGATGGCAGTGGGAGAAAAGTCATAGCGAAAGGCGCTCGCCGACTCTTTCCCGAATGTCTGCACCTTCTCCCCCGCTGTCGACATCCCGGTATTATACTGCCCTTCCGTGGCATTCACAAAATACCCGCTCTTAGGCTTGGCCGTCAGATAGCCTTCCGCCACAAGCTGACCGTAAGCCATATCCACCGTCGTTCTGGATACTTGCAGAGAATCCGAGAGGAATCTGGCTGAAGGCAGCCTTTCGTCTGGCAAAAGGCTCCCTGTCCTAATCTCCTCCCGGATATATTCATAAAGCTGCTCGTATAAAGTTTTACCGCTCTCCTTCTCTAAGCGAATACGGATCGGTAACTCTTTCATAGCAATCTGCGCCTCCGCTATTTCTTGGCGGCTGCGTTCTTTTCCTTGATCTTTTTCATGATCATTTCCTTCACATCCCGCGCCTTATCCTTCATACGGGGATTGGCTGTCTTTGACGTAATGAGACCCGTGATCAGACGGCTCGCCACATCATACTGCTCAAAACGCATGGCCGTAACCGCGATCAGGAAATCCACTGTAGGCTCATCCATGCCGCACATGGGGAAACTCTCGGTCTGTCTCGCCGCCAGGAAGCCTTCCAGCGCATTGCGGAGAAACTCCTCCTCCTCCTCCTGACACTGCTTCTTCTTCTCCTCGTAGCCTTCCTCTGCCGGATCCAGATGCTCTGCCTGCCCTCTGAGAAGCCAAGCCGTCTTCAGGCAGATATATGCCTTTTCACTCGCCTTAGTCTGTTTGACGATCGCATTGGCAAGCGCCATCTTATAGCGCTCCAGCGCCTCGTCATAACTATAGGTCTCCGCCATCTCCTTCTGCGGTTTAAAATTCGCGGAGATTGCCTTCTGGATATTCTTTGCCTGCGGAGACGTCAGATATTTGAAAAATCTGCTCAGTGCCGCATAACCGCAGGACGGGCACATGATCACATCATATTTTAACAGATCGATCTGCTCATATCTGGGACGCAGATCCAAATCACTCCCCGCTAACTTTGCTTTACCGATTTTGACGGTCCTAGCCTTAAATTCTCTGTCACAAAGCGGACAGGTAAAGGATTTGTCAAAGAGGAAATCCTGCTCCTGTGTCACATGTGCAGCGGCTTCTCCGCCTTCTCCATCCTCCGCCTTTTTGGGGGCCTCATAGAGATCCATCCCTTCCAGATTACTCAGTCCAAACTGCTCTAACCCCGACAAAAGTCCTGCCATTTGTTTATCCTCCACCTTTATTCGTTCAACTATAGCCCTTCAATTATATACTATTATTCTGATTTCGGCAATACATACGAGCTCTTAAGTGACACAATTCTGTTAAAAACAAGGTTACCCGGCTTGGAATCTTTACAATCCACACAAAAAAACCCCTGTCTGACAAACTGAAAGCTCTCGTAAGCCTCTGCATCCTTCACCGACGGCTCAATGCGGCAGTCTTTTAAGACTTTCAGCGAATCAGGATTTAAGTTGAGACTGCCGTCCTCATTGTAGACACCCTTCTCCTCGTCGATGATGTTTTCGTAAAGGCGAATTTCCGCCTGCACGGACTGAGCCGCTGACACCCAGTGGATGGTTCCCTTGACCTTTCGTCCGTCAGGGCTGTTCCCGCCTCTGGAAGCCGGGTCGTAGGTACAGTGCACGACCGACACTCTCCCCGCCTCATCCTTTTCATAATCGGTGCATTTGACAAAGTAAGCGCCCATGAGCCGCACCTCATTGCCCGGGAACAGCCGGAAATACTTCTTCGGCGGCTCCTCCATAAAGTCCTCCCGCTCAATGTAGAGCTCCCTGCTAAACGGCACCTCACGGGATCCGAGGCTCTCATTTTCCGGGTTATTCACCACGGGCAGCAATTCGGTCTGCCCTTCGGGATAATTGTCAATGATCAGCTTGACCGGATCAGTCACTGCCATGATCCGCGGGCGTTTCAGCTTCAGATCCTCCCTGATGCAATACTCCAACATCGAGTACTCCGCCGAGGAATTTGCCTTCGAAACACCGCACAGATCCACAAACAGCCGAATGGATTCCGGTGTGAAACCGCGTCTTCTGAGAGCGGCGATGGACACCAGTCTGGGGTCGTCCCAGCCGTCCACGATGCCGTCTTCCACCAGCTTCTTGATATAGCGCTTACCGGTGACCACGTTGGTCAAATACATTTTGGCAAACTCGATCTGCTTGGGCGGATGGGGGTATTCAAGCTCCGTCACCACCCAGTTGTAAAGCGGTCTGTGATCTTCAAATTCCAAGGTACAGATCGAGTGCGTAATGCCCTCAATCGCGTCCTCGATGGGATGCGCGTAATCGTACATCGGATAGATGCACCATTTGTCGCCCGTATTCTGATGGGACAGATGCGCCACCCGATAAAGGATGGGATCGCGCATATTGATGTTGGGCGAGGACATGTCGATCTTCGCTCTGAGAGTCTTTTCTCCGTCCGCGTATTTTCCTTCTTTCATCTCGGTAAAGAGTCGCAGATTTTCTTCCACACTGCGTTCTCTGTTGGGATCATCGCGCCCGGGCTCCGTCAGGGTCCCTCGATATTCCCGCATCTCATCCGCCGTCAGGTCGGAGACATAGGCCTTGCCCTTTTTAATGAGTTTGACCGCACCCTCGTACATCTCGTCAAAGTAATCGGAGGCAAAAAAGAGCCTGTCCTCAAAATCCGCTCCCAGCCACTTCACGTCAGCCTTGATGGATTCCACAAACTCGCTCTTTTCCTTGGTAGGATTCGTGTCATCGAAACGCATATTGAATTTGCCGCCATACTGCGCCGCCAGCCCCGAATTTAAAAGAATGCTCTTGGCATGGCCAATATGCAGATAGCCGTTGGGCTCGGGCGGAAATCTGGTGTGCACCGTATCATAAACACCCTCCGCCAGATCTTTCTCTATGATCTGCTCGATAAAATTCTTAGATTCTTTGGCTTCCACGTTTCTTCTCTCCTCTATCCTATCTATCGTGTTTGAAACATCATTGTGTCAGCGGGAATTTTCACTTTATCAACATAAGGGCAAAATCCCACCCTGTGAAATCTTGCCCTATCGCTATGCTTTCTCTACGTGTTGCTGCGCGTTAATCTTCCTCATCGTCCACCGCGGCCGCGATCCCGGAAACCACCGAAGATACCACGGAAATCACAACAGGAATGATCACTACCACCAAAAAACCGCCCAATAACAATGTAAACATAATCAAATGCCCCCATTCCGAGACGTACTGCCGCCCCTCTGCCTACTGACACTTTATCTATCAAAAAAACGCTGTACAAGAATTATTATACACATTTTCAAAAAAACTGCAAGACCCGACACAAAATCCCGGACCGCCTGCATTGCTACAGTTTCACCGTAAAATCAGTCATTGCTAAGACACCCTGGCCAGCGCTCCGTATAATTCCAATAACTGCTGTCCTGGAGCACCTTACGGCCCATATCCACGGTCTCCTCCATCGAATATAGGGGGGTGGTATAGATCTCGTCTCCGTTATGCAGATACAGGGTCCCTGACTGTGCATCGCAGGCCAGGAAACCACGAATGTGCGCATATTTGCTATACTGCCGTTCCCCGATGCCTATCCGGTAAGCATCGTCATACCTGCATAAAAAGGCAAGATCCGCGCCCTCTGCCGCTTCATATCGCTTCATCTTGCCGGGGAACCCTGTATATCTGCCCAGAGAGCCGCAAAACCGGACATCGTCCTTCGTCTCCCAATCCACAGCGAAAATATGCACCGTTCCGTCCCGATAGACCAGATACAGCTCATCGTCTTCCTCATTGAAAAACATGGTCTCCAAGTATTCGATATCGAGGTTCTGCCGCCCCGGGTCCACATAGACGCCTTCTTTTCCCATCTGATAAAAGAGCAGTTCATCCGTCTCTCTGACGGCCAGCGCATAAAAAGGTCGTCCGTTGCACACAGCCGTGACGCCGTCCGCAATCGCTTCCGCATAGAGGCGCTTTCCGTCTGAAAGCTGATAGCCGTACAGGATATTGTTTTTTTCCATCGAGAGGATGCCATTCTTACAGTCTATACCCAAATACGACATCCAGTCCTTTTCAAAAGTCACGGTCCGTCTGACGCTTCCGTCTTTGTCAAAGTCCCCGAAGGCCATTGCCTCATAGTAGGCTGTATCCTTATACGTCCAGAGCAATTCTTTCTTTGCCGTATCAAACAGCTCCACACAGGCATTGCTTTCCTCGTCATACCTTACCGCCGCCAGATACGTTCCGTCTCCGCTCAGCCCGGCCTGGCTGTATATCCCCTCTCCCTCATGGAACGTCTCCATGCCTTCTCCAAGTGCCCGCCGGTACACCGTAATGCGATTGCTGCCATAGGGCAGGGTCACACAGTAGCCGTACCCCATGGCAAAGTCCTTCACATTGGAGGACGTACAGTCCGCAAAAACGCTCCCCACCATATCCATCCGATATTCTGTGTCCAGATAATGCCAGACGCCGTCCCTGGTAAAGGCCATAAAGTCATCCGTATCCGTATAGGCGCCGATCTTTACCACTTCCGATCCGAAAGAAAAGGTATTGAGCAGCGTCCCGTCCCTTCTGTCCAGCAAGAGGGTATCACTGTATTTTTGGCACAGAAGATAACTGCAGCCCTCTCTGCGTGCAAAATTCACATCATAGAGCCAGTTATCCGATACCTCATAACGTCATAACTCTTTTTGACCAAATAGGTCAATTACTTGCAGCCGTCCCAGCATTCCCGCTGTCGCGGCCTTCTGCTCCGTTCTTTCCGCACGGTTGCTTATCACATAGAGCAGATCGCCGCCCTGCTGATAGCGGCCCGCCTCCAAACAGAGCGCATGGATATATTCATATTCGACGGGATATAGAGAGGTCTCGGGACCTTCTCCCAAATCGGCGGGATAGGCAAGCACCGCGACCCGCTTATGATCCTCGCTTCCTGAGCTTAATTCTATCGCCACCAGGATCCTGCCGTCCTCCGCGACCACCTGATCCGCCTCAAAGCCGGTTTTCGCATACAACCCTTCTTCCAACTGCTCCCACTGCAGCCTGCTGCCCGTTTTTCCGTCTGCGCCCACCAGATAACAGCCGTCCTTCTCCACCACCAGAAAGGCTTCCTTCTCCGGTATGGGAATCACGCCCCCATAGTCATTGCAGGGATAGGTCGTGATCTCATCCGTTTCGAGATCCTGTACGCAGAGTTCTTCCTGTGCGTCTTCCCTCTGCTGCGGATACAGAATCTTGTTTTCCGACACAAATCCCACATGGCATTCCCAGGAGAGATCTTCCCCTTCCGGGCGAAACGAGATCGCATTGCTCTCGTGCAGGCTTTCCCAGACCGTCAGCCTGCCGGAATCTCCCACCGCCAGCACATGTTCCCTGTCGTGCATCTGAATAAAGGTTTTGATCTCCTTGCGGCACCAAATTGACTCATTCAGTCTGGGCGAACAGATCACAATCAGATATTCCGACTGCGAAAGCGCCTCCGTGATCGGATCGGCAAGATTGCTCACAAGAGGCAGCTCCTCTTTATCGCGAAATACTCTGCGAATCCGCGTCTTCACCTGTTCTGTGCCGCTCTCTCCCGCCTTCTCTTTCGCGTGATCTTCCCCTTTTTGCCGCGCCACATTGCGCGGGAGCCGAAAGTTCTCCAGACATCTATGAAGCGTCTGCGCCACAAAACTGTCCGGCTGCATATGACGATAACTGATAAAAGCGTCATACTGCCAATCTTTATTCATCCGCCTTTTCCTCATATGTTTTAAAGAAAATATCCCGTTCTACCACATAGATATCATGCCTGTCGTCGCTTCGCACCGCCAGATAATCTCCGGGCTTACCCAGCATATACTTCTCCTCGTCCCAGGCGGTAAATACCTTGACCCTTTCAGTCAATTCTCTGGCATATATCTGTCCGCCGCCGTTGGCAGTACACATTTTGGCGTGATCGATCAGTTTCATGATCTCTCCCGTGGAACGATCATGTACTGTCGGTTCATACAAGAGTTCACACTTACTGTGATCCTCACATTCATGATAAGGCTTCTGTGTGGCCTCATAAGTTCTGGCAAAGCGCTCCCTGCGGTTCGGATATACCTCTCCTTTGATCCCTACCATGATGATCAGATCTTCTTCCACCACCATATCCACGTCCCCTTCCAGCGTGCGGATCGTGATCGGCGTGCCAAGCGGCAGCACATCCTTGGCCTCCACATAACCGAGGGGGATCCTTTTTTTGACATAGGCGTGCATATCCGTAAGATCGATCTCATAATTTTTGGCATAAATGATCTGACAGCGATCGAAATAATCGTTGAGCCGTTCGCTGAAAAAGGCCTCCGAATGAAGCGTCGGATACGCGTCCTCATAGAGCGTCATATTGATGAAGCCGCCCGCCTTCTCCCGATGCCCGCCGCCGGAACCCACTCCTTCCGCCAGAAAGGCCGCCAAATCATTGGCCTGTACCTCTTTCACACAACTGCGGACCGAGAATTTATAACCGTCCTTTGTCTCATTATAAACCACACAACAATAGACTTCCGCCACCTGGATCAAAAAATCGCTGATCAGGCCCAAAATATTGGGATCGCAGGGCTTTGACTTGATGATCGCATAGTTATAGTCATCATTATAGATGTGCCGAATCATCGCCACCCCTGCCACTTCCATTTCCTGTAAGGAAAGATTGGAATTACGGAATAGGGTGATCAGCGTCTTATCCACGGGAACCGCTTCCCGCATATCCATATCCAGCGGATTGAAGATCTCTGCAAATTGATTGGTATCCGTAAACAGGCCATAGTACAAAGCCGTTCCCAACCTGCTGTCATCGATCTCATAACCGGCTTGGCACAACATCTGCCACACCAACGTAGAGCAGCTCCCCACATGAGGATTGATCTCACTCAGCTGCGGCTGTACCGTCTCGATCTGGTGATGGTCGATGACTGCCACCTGCTCTGCCGGCAGCTTGATCACATTGCCTGCGCCATACTGACAGTCCACCGTCACCAAAAGTCCTGGCAGTTTCCCGCCCGGCAGTTCCTGGATATAAGCCGCCGCATCTTCTATATGCGTGATGGAAATATCCAAATGTTTCAGCATCAACAGCAGATTCGGCTTTTGTATCTTATTCCTGCCGCCGTAGATCAAATACGCACGCCTGCCCCTGGATTCAAAATAGCGGCAGAGCCCATACCCTGCCGCTATGGCATCCGCATCCGGATTATCATGACACTGTACCATGATCGGATCATATGTCAACAGTTCTTCCAGTCTCATCTTATCCTTTCCCCTTCGCACTAATTTCGGTCAGGTTCACCCGCGTTCATATCCGTATACATATCCAAAAGCCCCACCGTCTCCGACGCAGGTCTCCCGTACATATTACAGCATTCGTGCGAGACACTCTTTTGCTCCTCGCTCTGCTCGTCAAAATTAACGCTCATGCGGTATACGCCCTGCATAGATTCCGTATCCAAATGCCGCATGACCTCCTCGATCATCGCCGCGTCCTGATCTTTTTTCTCACCCATCATTTTTCCTCACCCTACCATAAATAATCCCCTGCAATTTCCCAAAGATAACCATATTCCCGATCTATTTTCTCTAAGATCCTGCCCCAATCGTCCTCTCCCATGGCGAATACGGCATTCTTCGGCTCCACATACTGCTTCACCCGCCCGGACAATGGCGCCAGATCGATCTCACCTCTGACCAGCATAGTCTGCTCGCCGTCTGTCAGAAACCGAACTTCGTCAAGCTCCAGATCAAAGCTTTCTCCCTTTTTGATATGGGAAAAGTCTCCTGATGTTTCCACCGCGAACTCCGTTCCCTGGATATCGGCGGATGCCTTTGCCTGAAAGCTGTTCTTTGGCCCGTCGTAGTCAAAATCCCCTTCCAGCTTTACGGTATGCTTTACATCGTTTTGTAAAAAACTGTATTTCGCTTCTGATTCCATGCGGTATTCGCCCTGCTCAAGGCTGCGGACCACCTGCCAGACGATTTCCCGCTCTCTGCCTGTCTCTGATTCTTTATTGTCAAAGAAAATCCGTCCCTGCATTTTTTCCAGGCTGTTTTCTCCGCCCAGAAAATACACGTCGCCGTCCAGGGAAATCGCACCTCTGCCAAGAGAGACCGGATGCTCAAAACGAATGCTCTCTATCGTGTCTTTCTCGTCCATCTCCAGAAGAAAACTGATTTCCTCCGGACCGGAGCCAGGATCAAAACAACTCATGATCCCTAAAATGCTCTCGCGGTACGACTGGGGATACTGCAGATGATCATGCAGATAATCGCTGAGCACCTGCCTGACAAGCGCATTGAACGAGCTGCCTTCAAAGCGGACCCGATAAAGGTCCCGTCCCGCTTTTTCCATCACCATATATCGGCGGCAGGAGTCGATTTCCATGGCATAGCGGTTCAAAAACGCCTTTCCCGCTCCTTCCTCGTCCGTAATATACCAGGGCGCGGAAAACAGGTCAATGGAAAAATCGTCTCCTCTTACCTCACCAAAAAGCCAATCCTGCGCCCACAGAGAACGATTGTACTGCGCGAGCACATCCTCATTTTCCACATAGAGATCCTCCAGAAAAAGTTCCGGCACCGAAAAGCAGACATTCTCCCTGTCCGCGTACACATCCAGATGCCCAAACTCATAGTTCATGACACTGAAAGCGGTCGAGGAAGACAGCTCTTTTTCTCCCATGTCCTTTCCATAGTCTGTATCCACCCCCAGGGTAACTTCACCCAGAAACGTATCGAAGGTGACATTCAATTTTGAATCCACCTCGCCGCCCTCCGTAAAGAACATTCGACAAAGCGCCTCCGTTCCCAGCTTCTCATCCATGGGATTTTTCAGCGCCTCCGCCTCCTTGGACAGCTTCATAAGGCCCTTGCCGATCCTGTAAGATGCTGAATGCGTGTAAAAAAACCAAAGGATGCCTGCAAGCAGCGTCACTGCCACGATCACGCTGATCAGGATGATCAGGTTTCTCTTTTTGTGATCGCGCTGCGGCAGATAGGGCTGCACGGAAGGCCCCAAGCGTCTTGCCGGCGGCGTCTGTTGTTGAAATTGCGGTTGTATCGGATAGTCATTCATGGTTTGATCCTTTTCTGTTTGTACTTCTTCTCTATTTTATACTATCATATCTTCCCGAAAAACAAAATAAAAATCGTCGTTCGCCAGCAATAAGATAATATGATTTATGCTGCCATAAATTCCCAATAGCATAAAAAAGCGTAGGAATATCCGTTTTTACAGACATTTCTACGCTTTCTGTCATTGATTGGTTTAGCGATACAATTTATTTCGCCGCTGCGATCTCCGCTTTCAGAGCCTCTGTCAGCTTGGGAACGATCTTGTTTAAGTCACCCACTACGCCGTAGTCAGCCACATCGAAGATCGGCGCATCCGCATCCTTATTGATTGCAATGATGATGTCGGATTCTTCCATACCTGCCACGTGCTGGATCGCACCGGAGATACCGATCGCAAAGTACACGTTCGGGCGGACGGTCTTACCGGTCTGACCTACCTGCAGATCTTTCGGCTTCCAGCCGGAATCCACAACCGCACGGGAGCAGCTTACGGTACCGCCAAGCACTTCCGCCAGATCTTCAAGGATCTTGAAGTTTTCCGGGCTGCCTACGCCACGGCCGCCGGACACGAGAATCTTAGCGTCCATGATATCAACGGTCTCAGCAACGGATTTCACAATGTCAAGAATCTCCACATACTTGTTGTCAGGCGTAAAGCCGGGATTGAACTCCTCGACATTTGCCTTTGCACCCTTGATGGGCTCGATCTTCTGCATAACGCCTGCACGAACCGTAGCCATCTGAGGACGGTTGTAAGGACATGCGATCGTAGCGATGGTGTTGCCGCCAAATGCCGGACGGGTCATCAGCAGCTGGTTGTGAAGCTGCTCCTGTCCGGGAACCGCCTGCAGCGGGAAATCGCCGATTTCAAGAACGGTACAGTCAGCCGTCAGACCGGTAGCCACTCTCGCGGACACTCTCGGACCTAAGTCTCTGCCGATAGCGGTAGCGCCCACCAGCATGATCTCGGGTTTATACTGATTGATCACGGATGCCAGCGCATGTGCGTAAGGCTCCGTTCTGTAATCCTTCAATTCGGGATCGTCCACCACGATCACCTTGTCTGCGCCGTACTCGGCGAGCTGGTCAGCCAGGCCCTTGATGCCTGACCCGATCAGTACTGCGGTCACTTCCGTATTTAAGTCCTTCGCCAGGTCCTTTGCCTTGCCGAGCAGCTCAAAAGCGATGCTGCTGATCTCGTTATCTACCTGCTGCGCAAAGACATATACACCCTTGTATTCTTCTAAATTCATTTTATACCTCTTTCTGCGCACTCGTTTACGCGTATTCTTTATTAGATGACGTGTTTCACCTTTAACTTGTCAACGATGTAGCTTACGGACTCATCGGGATCGAGGGTGACTTTCTCGCCGGCGCCCTTTCTCACCTTGTCGGAAGCCTTCGCAATCTTGGTCGGGGAACCCTTCAGACCTAAGTTCGCATCGTCAACATCCTTAAGATCCGCTCTGCCCCAAACGGTGATCTCCTGCTTGTAAGCATCGAAGATGCCGCCGGGTGTCATATAACGAGGCTCATTCAGCTCGGAAAGAGCGGTGATCAGGCAAGGCATTTTCGCCTTGACCACATGATATCTGTCCTCATACTGACGCTCAACAACTACGCTGTCGCCCTCGATCTTGATATCCTGCGCGTAAGAAATGACAGGAATGTCAAGATGCTCGGAAATCTGCGGACCAACCTGCGCGGTATCGCCGTCGATTGCCTGACGACCAGTAATAATGAGATCATACTCCAAATTTCTGATCGCACCTGCCAGTGTGGTGGAAGTAGCCCATGTATCAGCACCGCCGAGCACTCTGTCTGTCACAAGTACGCCCTTGTCCGCACCCATAGCCATTGCCTCACGCAGAACCTCCTCTGCCTTGGGCAGACCCATGGTCACAACCGTTACCTCTGCACCGTACTGATCCTTTAATCTAAGCGCCGCCTCCAAGCCTGCCTTATCATCAGGGTTCATGATGGTAAGCATAGCGCCTCTGTCAAGTGTTCCGTCGGGATTGAACTTAACGCCGCCTGCGGTATCCGGAACCTGTTTCACACAAACCACAATTTTCATTGTATTTTTCTCCTTCTATATTTTTTATGTGCATCATTTTTGCCGTAAGCCGGCACTCGAAAATACTTCGCGCCGTCTTACTTAAGCAGAGCCCCGGAAATAACCATACGCTGCACTTCGCTTGTGCCCTCGTAGATCTCCGTGATCTTTGCGTCACGCATCATGCGCTCAACGTCGTACTCTCTGATGTAGCCGTAACCGCCATGCAGCTGAACTGCCTTGGTCGTCACTTCCATAGCTACCTCTGCCGCGTAAAGCTTCGCCTTTGCAGCCTCTACGGAATATACTTTCTGGGTTGCCTTCGCCATAGCTGCCTTGTAAACGAGGAGCTGCGCAGCCTCAACCTTGGTAGCCATATCCGCAAGCTGGAACTGCGTGTTCTGGAATGCGCCGATTGCTCTGCCGAACTGTTTTCTCTCCTTCACGTAAGCGATGGTGTTGTCGAGAGCGCCCTCCGCCAAGCCAAGCGCCTGGGAAGCGATACCGATACGGCCGCCATCCAGTGTGTGCATTGCAATGTTAAAGCCCTTACCCTGCTGCCCAAGGAGATTCTCCTTCGGGATGCGGCAGTCAGTAAAGATCAGCTCATAAGTGGAAGAACCGCGGATACCCATCTTCTTCTCCTTCGTACCGAAGGTGAATCCGGGTGTTCCCTTCTCCACGATAAATGCGGAAATTTCCTTCTGCATACGGCCGCGCTTCTCAACCGTGCCCGTGATTGCAAAAATGACATAAACGTCTGCTTCCTTACCGTTGGTGATGAAGCACTTGGAGCCGTTAAGCACCCACTCTTCACCGTCAAGCACAGCCTTCGTCTGCTGGCCCTGCGCGTCGGTACCTGCACCGGGCTCTGTCAGACCGAATGCGCCCAGCTTCTCACCCTTTGCCAGGGGAACTAAGTATTTCTGCTTCTGCTCCTCGGTACCGTAGGTCATGATCGGATCGCAGCACAGAGAGGTATGTGCGGATACAATAACGCCTGTTGTTCCGCATACTTTAGAGAGCTCCTCCACACACATCGCGTATGTCAGAGGATCACAGCCCTGTCCGCCGTACTCCTTGGGAACAGGAATGCCGAGAAAGCCTAACTTCGCCATTTTCTCAACTGTCTCTCTCGGGAAAACCTCTGTCTCGTCCACTTCCTGAGCAAGAGGTTTTACTTCTTTTTCAGCGAACTCTTTGAACAGAGCTCTCGCCATTTCATGTTCTTTGCTTAACGTAAAATCCATGATTTTTTATTCCTCCATGTTTTATTTTATGATCTGCCTTTCTCACGATAAGCAGACTCAAAATGCTTCGCATTTTTCGTGCACGTTGCACCTTCAAATAACTCAAAGAAAAGATTTATGCCTGCCCGCAGTCAAAATCTTTCTTCGAGTTATTCTCAGTCTGCTTATCGTGCCTATTTAGAATAGTCAAAGAATCCAACGCCGGTCTTTCTGCCGAGTTTCTTCTCCTCAACCATCTTTTTCAGAAGCGGCTGGGGCGCATACTTCTCGTCCTTCGTCTCGTTGTAGAGCACTTCCATGATCGCCAGGCAGATATCCAGACCGATCAAATCGCCAAGGTGCAGGGGCCCCATGGGATGGGAAGCGCCAAGCTGCATAGCCACGTCGATATCCTCCGCGGAAGCGGTGCCTGCGTCGAGTACGCCGATCGCCTCGTTGACCATCGGGATCAGAATTCTATTTACAACAAAGCCGGGCGCCTCTTTTACCTGTACGGGCGTCTTGCCGATCTCCTCAGCGATTTTCGTGATCTTATCTACCATATCCTGAGGGGTGTTCTCGCCTCTGATGACCTCCACCAGCTTCATTCTGTCAGCCGGATTGAAGAAATGCATACCGATCATCGGTCTGTCAAGGCCCTCGCCGATCTTGGTGATGGAAAGGGAGGAAGTATTGGATGCGAACATGCAGTCCTTTTTCACGATGCCCTGCAGTTCCTTGAAGATGTTCTGCTTGATCTCCATCTTCTCAAGCGCAACCTCAACGATCAGATCGCACTCGCCGCAGATATTGTTCAGACCCGTGGTGATCTTGCTCATAACCTCGTCAGCCTTCTCCTGCGTGATCTTCTCCTTGCTTACAAGAAAATTCATATTTTTCTGGATCTTCGCCTTGCCGCCCTCAGCGAACTCTTCCTTGATATCGCAGAGGCATACCTCGTAACCGTCTGTCATAGCAAATGCCTGCGCGATGCCGGAACCCATGGTTCCCGCGCCGATAATACCTACTTTCATTGTAGTTCCTCCTTATTTATTTATAATTAATTACACATGTTACTTTTGGGGCAACAATTTAATTACGCACGTTACTTTTCCTTGCACTTGATATGTTCTATGCGTTCTTAAACGGCTCCTTCACCTTCTCCTTGTTCTTGTCAAGGAAGAATGCCATGCCGTACTTCTGGTCCTCTGTCTCGAAACAGTCGCCGAAAAGTTTCTCCTCGATCACGATCGCCTCGTCCATGCCAACCTCTAAGCCGTCGTTGATCGCCTTTTTGCAGTTGCGTACCGCAATGGGCGCGTTCTTCGCGATGCCAGCCGCCATCTTCTCAGCCGCCGCCATCAGCTCCGCCTGCGGATATACCGCGTTTACCAGACCGATTCTGAGAGCCTCGTCCGCCTTGATGTTTCTCGCGGTGTAGATCATCTGCTTTGCCATGCCGGGACCAACGATCCTCGCCAGTCTCTGCGTGCCGCCGAAACCAGGGGTAATGCCAAGGCCTACCTCGGGCTGGCCGAATACCGCGTTGTCAGAGCAGATTCTGATATCGCAGCTCATGGAGATCTCGCAGCCGCCACCCAGTGCAAAACCGTTCACCGCAGCGATCACGGGGATAGGGAATGTCTCTAACTTGCGGAACACATCGTTTCCCTTCTTGCCGAAAGCCTCGCCCTCAGCCTTGGTGAGTGTGCTCATCTCGCCGATATCCGCGCCCGCCACAAAGGACTTCTCGCCCGCGCCCGTCAGGATCAGGCATCTCACTTCATCCAAATTCACACCATCTAACGTCGCGTTCAGCTCGTCCAATACGGTGGAGTTGAGGGCATTCAAAGCCTTCTCGCGGTTGATCGTGATCACGCCGACCTGACCCTTCACTTCATATAACACAAATTCCATTGTATCCGTCTCCTTTTTTATATTGTGTACAATATCTATGGATGCGGATTGACATTTCTGCAAGCAGGTACTCTGGAGCCGCCGGTACTTATATGCCGTTCTTTGGCATATTAAGTACCGTTGCGAGCGGAAGGTAGCACAAGCGTGCCTGCGGTAGAAATGTCAATTCTGCATCTTGTATTCTCACATCTCTACAATGGTCGCACATCCCATGCCGCCGCCGATACACAGCGTAGCCAGACCCTTCTTCGCACCCTTTGCCTGCATCTCGTGAAGCAGGGTTACGAGGATACGTGCGCCGGAAGCGCCTACCGGATGACCGAGTGCGATCGCGCCGCCGTTCGGGTTAAGCTGCTTGTCCACGTCGATGCCGAGCTCCTTGCCTACTGCAACGGACTGTGCCGCAAATGCCTCGTTTGCCTCGATGATATCGAAGTCCTCGATCTTGTAGCCGGCCTTCGCCATAACCTTCTTCGTAGCCGGAACAGGACCGATACCCATGATCTCGGGTCTGCAGCCAGCCAGCGCGCCTGCCACAAAGGTAGCCATCGGCTTCACACCAAGTTCCTGCGCCTTCTCCTCGCTCATCACAACGATGGCAGCTGCACCGTCATTGATGCCGGAAGCATTACCTGCCGTCACAAAGCCGTCGGGATTGATGGTGCGCAGCTTCGCCAAACCTTCCATGGTTGAACCGGGTCTGGGACCCTCGTCCACCTTGAACTCAACCATTTCCTTTTTCTTCTTTACCATGACAGGAACGATTTCCTTATCGAACGCGCCGCTCTTCTGCGCCGCCTCAGCCTTCAACTGGCTCTTTAAGGCAAACTCGTCCAGCTCCTCGCGGGTCAGTCCCCACTCTCTGCAAATGTTGTCTGCCGTCATGATCATATGATAATTGTTAAAGGCATCCCATAAAGCGTCATTCACCATGGTATCTACCAAGGTGCCGTTGTTCATTCTGTAACCATAGCGGCCCTGCATCACAGCATAGGGAGCCATGGACATATTCTCCATACCGCCCGCTACCACGATATCGGCGTCGCCTGCCTGAATCATCTGCGCCGCCATGTTCACGCAGTTAAGGCCGGATCCGCAGACCACATTGATGGTGACCGCCGGAACCTCATTGGGGATCCCTGCGTGGATGGATGCCTGACGGGCTACGTTCTGTCCCAGTCCTGCCTGGATAACGCATCCCATATACACCTGATCGACCTGCTCCGGCTTCACGCCCGCTCTGTTAAGAGCCTCCTTGATCACCGTTGCGCCAAGCTGCGCTGCAGGCGTAGTGCTCAGTCCTCCGCCCATCGTGCCGATCGCGGTACGGCAGGCGCCTGCCAAAACTACTTTTTTTGCCATCTTCTTTTCCTCCATCTTTGAAATTTAGTGAAAGTTTATTGAAAGCCTTTTGAAAAAGGCTTGTGAACGATTGTCATTTCCCGTTATTGTCCATCGTTTTTATTGTATCATAGCGACTTCAGTTTTGCAATCCACTTTCAAAGCGAACCCCTTCACTTCCATATGCACTTTCTGTATGGTTGTAAACCGCACCGTCACTATCGTTTTTGCTCCCGATAGGCCTCCGCCGCCGGGTCACTCATCTGCACGGTTCGCCGCCATTCCCTGGTCTCTCCCACCTTCTCCACTTCACTGCGATTTTTGTAAAGGAATTTGGTCAGTTCGTAGCAGTCGATCCAAATCTCGTTGTTTCCTTCTTTCTGGGATTCGTCAAAGATAAGCTGCAGTCCCCAGTGCAGATGCACGGTCTTGATGTTATTGACATTCTCCTTCGCGCTGTAGCCGGTGTGCCCCATGTAACCGATCACATCCCCCGCCGTCACCACACTTCCTTCGGCAAGGCCGTCCGCGTAGGGGTAATTCTGCCGCAGATGCGCGTAATAATAATACCGCTGCCCGTCAAAACTGCGGATGCCGATGCGCCAGCCGCCATACTGGTTCCAGCCGAGGGCTTCCACATAACCGGACTCGATCGCGATGATGGGCGTGCCGATCTGCCCCATCATGTCATGCCCCAGATGCGGACGCGAATACCCGTAGCTTCTGGAAGATCCAAAGTCATCATAGTGGCTGTAATCAAAGCCTTTGGCAATGGGTGAATATGCCTTCAGCCCATAATAGTGTTTTCCATCCAGGGTAAACTCTCCCACCATGCCACCGAGCACCGCCGTGTACGCTTCCAGATAATAGTCATAGTATTTCATATCCTTTGTCAGCTTCTCCATGGTCGTCTCGCCGTTTTTGAGCTTTTCTCCTGTCTCCCGGATCTTTCGCGCACTGTTACTGTCAAAGCTTCCGCCCGTCCTTGCGCCCTCATAAGCAAGAAGCTCGATCCAATGCAGCTGTATCTTGTCCCGATAGGTCTCCACATCCAACTCATAAGCCGCATTCAGTGCTTCGCAGGGCGCGTGAAAGTCCACCCACTTGATATAGCCGCCGTCAGCCGTCACTTCAACGGCCTGCTCACGTCCCGTCCTTACTGCGTTATAAAAGCCCTGCCATGCACTTCCCTGCCAGTCTTTCGTCAATTCTTTCACCGTATAGACACAGACCAGAGCCAGAAGGAAGATGAGCCCCATCCTGACAACGGTTCCGCCGCGTTCCCGCCTGTCGCACTCTTTCCTGCCACGTTCCCCCTGATATCCCTTATTTCGGTTCATTTCCACCTCTGCCGCTTTGTCCCGCACAAACACATCCCCGCAAAGAATGCCGTGCCACACTTGTTTTAATATATGTGCGGCAAAATACCGTTATGTCAGTGCGCAAAACCGTGCCAACGGAAATAGAATAAAGAAAGGATGATATCAGATTGTGCTGCGCCGCATATCCTGATATGATAAGAACAGATACGATTCGTTCACGAAAGGATCTGCCTATGACAGACAATATTCGAAAAAAGCCGGAGGGTCAGGAACTGTTTGTCTTCAGCATCGCTACTGCCCTGCTCTTATTTCTCACCGCAATCGTTCTCGCCCCGCCGAAAGAACTGTTGCGCGGCATGGTCACAATTGTGCTCACCAGAGATGCCCTGGTTACGGATTACTTCGAGCTGGCCGGCTTCGGCGCCGCCTTCCTGAATGCGGGACTGGTTCTCAGTCTGGCCATTCTGCTGATCCGTTTGCAGAAAATCCCTTTCACCGGACTTACCATGGCCGTTCTTTTCATCAACGCAGGCTTCGCTCTTTTCGGTAAAAACCCGGTCAACGTCCTGCCCATACTGTTTGGGACCTGGCTCTATGCAAGGTTTCACCACGCAAGCATGAGCCGCTATATCTACACGGCGCTTTTTGGCTCCTGCCTGGCGCCGATGGTCACAGAACTTGTATACCTGCTGCCGTTTTCCCTTCCGGTCAATTTGGGGATCGCCGTGGTCGTCGGTATTTTTTCCGGCTTCGTGCTGCCGCCGCTCTCCGTACATACCGCCTCCATGCATATGGGCTACAATCTGTTTAACATGGGATTTGCCGGAGGACTTTTCGCCTTTGTCATGGTGTGTGTTCTACAGTCCTTCGGTCTGAGCAGTAATAACGTATTTATCTGGCGCTACGGCCGCCCCTTCTGGCTGCCGGCAGGCCTGTATCTCTACTTTACGGCCGCCCTGCTGTTCGGTCTGTTTCTTGACCGGGACAGCCTGCGCTCCCTTTTGAAGCTGATGCGCCGCCCCGGACGTGCCGTAACGGACTTTGTTTTGATGGACGGTGCACCGACTACTTTGGTCAATATGGGCATCGTCGGTCTGATATGCACCACTTACATCCTGCTGATCGGCGGCGATCTTTCCGGCCCCGTTGTGGGCGCCATCCTGACTGCTTTCGGTTTTGCGGCTTTCGGGGTCCATGCCAAAAACTATCCGCCGGTACTGGCGGGTGTCCTTCTCTCCACCTTTTTTACCCATATGCTGCCAACCACACCCGGCATCCAGATGGCCGCCATATTTGCCGTTGGTCTGGCCCCCATCGCCGGACAGTTCGGCATTCCTGCCGGAATCATTGCGGGTATGCTGCACGCCGCAGTTGCGGTATGTTCTTCCTCCCTTTACGGCGGATTGAATCTATACAACAATGGCTTCTCCACAGGCCTGGTTGCCATCGTCCTGGTTCCGGCATTTGAGAGTTTTATCAAAGGATTTCAAATAAAAAAGAGTAAACCGTCAAACACTAAAAGAAAGGGCGCAGATTCTGCGCAAAGCGGAGGCATCCATGACACATGAAGAAAAAAAGACCGCCAAGATCATAGAGGAGCTGACCATGTTCTTCTTTGCCTTGGAGGCATCCTGGATCGACACCCGGATCGAACGGAAAGAAAACGAAGTCCTGATCCGTCTGGAGGCGGATTTCAACCCCTCCTACGCCGACAGGCTCGCCCGTCTGGATCACTATCTGAACGGCCAGAAAAATGATGGCATGAGCGATATCTACTGGGAGCTGGCGGGCAGCGGCGATCCCGGCGAAAGCAGTGAACTTCTCTTAGTCGGTATGATGATAGACCGCGCCGAGATCGAGCTCGCCGCAGAGCGGGTGAAGCTGACGCTGTATCGGACGTTCTGACAGCTATGTATTCCTAAAAAGCCCGTTATCAGAAGATTTCCGACCAACATCAAAACAGCGGGAGAATGCTCTCCCGCCGCCGTTTCTTTTCCCTTACACCTCCGGCTCGATCAACCCGTAGGTATTTCCCTTTCTCTTATAGACCACGTTCACCTGGTCAGTCTCCGCATTGCAGAAGACGAAGAAGTTATGTCCCAAAAGCTCCATCTGCACGCAGGCATCCTCGGGATACATGGGCTTGATGTCAAACTTCTTGGCGCGGATGATCTTGACTTCTTCCTCATCCATGTAGTCCTTTTCAATAAATTCCTGACGGAAGTAATCGTTCCCCTGCTTCTTATCCACCAGCTTATGTTTGTATTTTTTCAGCTGTCTCTCAATGATCTCCTCCACCAGGTCGATGGATACATACATATCGCTGCTGACCTGCTCGGAACGGATGATGTTTCCCTTTACGGGAATCGTGACCTCGATCTTCTGGCGATCCTTCTCCACACTGAGGGTAACGTGCACTTCCGTATCCTCGGTAAAAAACTTTTCCAACTTACCGATCTTATCCTCCACCGCTGACCGCAATCCCGGCGTCACTTCGATATTTTTGCCTACAATGATAAATTTCATCGCACTCATTCCTTTCATTGGATATGACTTGTCTGTATTATAGCATATCCGCCTTCTGCATTGCAAGATAATCGAATGGAAGTTTTCCTTCGCACAAGCAGACTCGAAATGTTTCACATTTCTCATTCGCGTTGCTCGTCATAAGTCTTCTGACTCTGCTTATGCGCGCAGAAAGAGACGACCCGTCTTGAGCCGCCTCCTGTTTTTACTGTTTTTATTGATTTTCTTCTGTTAGAAAATTCTCCTGATGGAGAGAATGGAACGATAAGTTGCACTGGACACGATGATACCGGTTTTGGATGTGGATGCGTGCACGATCTGACCGTTGCCCGCGTAGATGCCCACATGCCCCGAATAGCAGATGATATCACCGGGCTGTGCATTCTCCAGACCATTCACTGCCGCACCGACATTTCTGTCAGCCGCAGACGAATGCGGCAGGCTGACGCCAAAGTTTTTATACACGCTCATCACAAATCCGGAGCAGTCCGCACCGTTCGTCAGGCTGGTGCCGCCGTACACATAAGGATTGCCCACAAACTGCTTCGCAAACTGTACCACATCGGCACCCGTGCTGCCCGTCGGGCTGGCATAGGTCTTGCCGCCATCTTCGGTCTTGCCGCCGGAGGCTGCATTTTCCGCCGTCTTCTTTTTCGCTGCTTCCTTCGCAGCCCTTCTGGATTCTTCTTCCTTTGCCAGTCTCGCCTTTTCCTCGGCAATGGACTCAGCTTTTACAAACTCGGTAGAAAGTGTCACGTAATCAAGAGAAACGTAGCCGTCACCTTCCTCGATATTGACCTTTACCCAACCGTCTAACTCCTCCGTGACGATCAGTTCATCCTCGATGGGCACCAGACCCAGGACTGTCTCATCGAGTCCGGGCTGCTCGCGAACCTTAAGCGTCGTCGTGGTAACGGTAGCAATACGGGTTCCCACTTCCTTTGCATAATCTACGGCTTCGTCGCCTGTGACACAAAATTCACCTTTGACATAGCCTTCCACGGAGCCGGAACTGATCTTATACCAGCCGTCCTCCTCCTCGATAAAACTTCCGACAGATTTGTTGTAGAGTTTACCAACAATCTCGCCTTCCTCGCTGGGAATGCTGCGTACGTTCACGTAGTCGTTCACCCTGGCGATGACCAGATTCTTAAAACTTTCTTCCTCCTCAGAGAGGCCGCTTCCTGCTGCTTCACGCAGATCCTTCGTATATCCTTCACTGACCACCACGGTATCCAGGATCTTCTTCTCCGGTGCTTTGCTGATTCCATCCGCTGTGCTGACCAGATCGGAAAAACCGCCAACCTGCAGACTGCCGACGCTGATTCCATCCGCATCAGGCATCTCCGTCTGCTCTCCCGACTGCTCTGCAGCTTCCTTGTCGGATTCTTCTTTCAAGTTCGATAAGGAAGTCGACTTTTCTCCGTCCTGCAGAGAAAACTCTATGCCGGCCGACGGCAGAACGCTTCCCACATTTCCCGTCGCCTGCGCCTCCAGCCCTGTCCCTGTAAAAGTAAGTACAGCTGTCAGTGCACATACTGTTAATTTCAGTCCATTTTTTTTCATAAAATTACCTCATTTGTTACAGAATTGTTACATCTGGCTATAATATAGCATTGCAGTTACGTTTTGTCAACCACATCATCTACCATCATTACGCATATATAAACGCAAGTTATTGTGTCTTTTCCACAAAAAGTCGGATTCTTCGTCGCCTAATTCCAAAAAAGTTATGTCAAGTCTTGCCGATTTGCAGGCGAAATCAGTTGTAACATTTCTGTAATGTTTCGAGGTGTATTTCTTAATAATCTCTACAGCAGCCCTCCTTTTTTACATCCGCAGCTGTTTCTTTTTTACCGTAGGGAGAGATATTGCTCCGCAGAAGCCACCGCACAGGCACCGTCAGACACTGCTGTTACGATTTGTCTCAGCCTCTTTGTACGAATATCTCCCGCTGCAAAAATGCCGGGTACATCTGTCTTACAATCCTCTCCCGCGATCAGCCAGCCGTTCTCATCACAGGCGACCAGCTCCTTGTAAGCTTCCGTGTCAGGGTGCATCCCCACCGCAATAAAAACGCCCTCCACGGGAATTTCCCGCTCCGCTTCTTCCTTTTGATTGCGGATTCGGATCTTTTCTACCAGATCGCCGCCCTCGATCGCAAGAAGCACGCTGTCCCAGACCACCTCCACGTTTTCACAGGCAAAAAGCTTCTCCTGTAAACTTTTCGCCGCCCGCAGGCTGTCCCTTCTGTGGATCAAAAAAACGTTGCGGCAAAACCTCGACAGATAAATCGCATCCTCGACCGCCACATCGCCGCCGCCGATCACTGCCACATCCCGCTTCTTAAAGAAGGCGCCATCGCAGGTTGCACAGTAGGACACGCCCTGCCCGCGAAACGTATCTTCACCCGGAACTCCCAGCTTCGTGTGTTCCGCCCCGCCCGCAAGAATCAGCGCCCGCGCCGCAAAAACCGTACCGTCTGCAAGTGTCACACTCTTTTTCTCTCCGTCGTCACTGATTTTTACAGCCTTTCCTATATGAAAGACTGCCCCCTGTCCATCCGCGTGCTGCCTGAATTTTTGTCCCAATTCAAAACCATTGATCCCCGGAAGGCCTAAATAATTATCCACCTCATAGGTATTGATGACCTGGCCGCCGCCCATGGGCGTCTGCTCGATCACCAAAAGGTCAAGCCCTGCTCTCCTCCCGTAAACAGCCGCCGACAGTCCTGCCGGACCCGCTCCAATAATGATCAAATCGTACATAATACACCTCATTTCTGAGCAACTTGCTGCTCATCTTCATTTTCCGCAGATGACTTTCTCTGCTGCCTGTAGTATAATCTTTGCAGATAAGAGATCGTTGATTCTAATTTCATATTTCATTGTGCAAATAATATGCTGGGAAGGAATCAATAGTATGACAACGAATCAAAATCCCCCCACACCTAAAACCGCCCTGGTGACAGGGGCTTCACGGGGCATCGGGCGCGCTATCGCGGAAACTCTTGCGGGAGAGGGCTATCACCTCTACCTCACCTGTCGGCGCTCCGAAGCAGAACTGACACAATTGTCACATTATCTGTCAGAAACCTTTTCCGTCTCCTGTACGCCTATTTTAGCGGATATGGGCAACCCGCAGGACGTGGAGCGGGTCTTTGTGGAAATCAGTGAGTTGACCGTTTTAGTCAACAATGCCGGCATCTCCCATGTCGGGCTCTTGCACGAAATGAGTCCGCAGCAGTGGCAGTCTTTGATGGATGTGAACTTAAATGCCCTGTTCTACACCTGCCGCCTGGCCATCCCCTTGATGTTACAGCGTCATGCGGGGAAAATCCTCAACATCTCCTCCGTTTGGGGAAATGTGGGCGCTTCCATGGAAGTGGCCTACTCTGCCTCCAAAGGCGGGGTGAATGCCTTTACCAAAGCCCTCGCCAAGGAGCTTGCTCCCAGCGGCATCCAGGTCAACGCCATTGCCTGCGGCCTGATCGATACGGATATGAACCGTGGCTTTTCGGCAGAAGATTTGGAGGCGTTACGGGCAGAAATTCCTGCTGACCGCATTGGTCAATCAGGAGAAGTTGCCCGCCTTGCTCTCTCTCTTTTGAACGCGCCCGACTATCTGACCGGGCAGATCATCACTATGGACGGTGGGTGGACTTGACCAGTTCAGTCATTTTCTTTTCCAGCTTCCCTGCCACTATGAAATAGCTGCTGACCAGCACTACATCCGCTCCCAGCCATGCCAAAATCTCGGCAAAAAAGATTCCTGTTTCCCCGAACAGCATGGGCAGAACAATCACCGATAAGGTCCGCATCACAAACTCCGCTACACCTGACAGCATGGGAAGCACCGTATTTCCCATCCCCTGTAAAGCAGAGCGGGTCACATGGAGCACATAGAGGATCGGCAGGCAGACACTCATCACCGCCAGATAAAAATAAGCGATCTGCATGGTCTGCTCCACTACCTCGGGGCTCCCTGAAATAAAGAGTCCCAGAATCCCCTTGCCAAATACCAGCATACAAATGGCAATCACCACGGAAGTCGCCATAGCGATGCCCATGGCTGCCCGCATCCCGCTGCGAATACGATCCATTTTACCCGCTCCCAGGTTCTGTCCCACATAAGTCACCATGGCGTACCCGTAGGAAGTTCCTGCGATCTCCAACAAACCGTATAATTTGTTGGTCGCCGTAAACCCTGCAATAAAGAGGACGCCGTAAATATTTACCACAAACTGCACGATCATGCCGCCCACCGCAATGATCCCGTTCTGAAAAGCCATGGGAAGTCCCAGAAAAATAAGCTTCCTTGTCAGATCCTCCCGCAGCCGAAAATCCTCCTTCGTCAGTTTGAGGATCGTCAGCCTTTTAATATAGAAGAAACAGAACCCGCTCGAGACCGCCTGCGCAATCAATGTGGCCACAGCGGCCCCCGCAATTCCCCAATGAAACCCCAAGACAAAAAGGCAGTCCAGCACTATATTGGTCAGGGATGCTACGATCATCGCATTTAAGGGCGTCCTGCTGTCTCCCAGCGAACGCAGGATACAGGCTAACAGGTTATAGAGCATGACAATGGGCACGCCCGCAAACATGATCCGCAGATACAAAAGCGTAAACTCTATGATCTCTGGGGGCGTCTGCAAAAGCACAAGCACCGGCCTTGCCGCCAACTGTCCTGCCGCCGTCAAAAGCACTGCCGAAAGCATGGAAAGTACCACTGCGCTTCCCACGCACTCTCTCAATCGATCCTGTCTGTCCGCACCGAACTCCTGCGCCATACGGATGCCAAACCCCTGCGTCAACCCCTGGATCACACCCAACATCAGCCAGTTGAGCCAGTCTGCCGCGCCCAGCGCCGCCAGCGCGGTAACGCCCAATACTTTTCCAACCACCATGGTATCCACTACGGTATACAACTGTTGGAAAACATTTCCCGCCATCAGAGAAAATGAAAAGGCAAGCAGGAGTTTCGCGGGCTTTCCCGTTGTCATATTTTTTACACGCACTGCCATTGTCAACGCCCCTTTCGCAAAAACCGCCGCTGTCGTTTTGTATCCTCCCTAAATGGTTTCCACTGTCGCAATTACCTAATGATTGAAAAAGAAGCCGGAAAAACCGACTTCTTTTCTGATTGGTTCATGGAAGCAATGGGGCTCGAACCCATGACCTCTCGCGTGTGAGGCGAACGCTCATCCCAGCTGAGCTATGCTTCCAGAGTGGAGATAGGGGGACTCGAACCCCTGACCTATACGTTGCGAACGTATCGCTCTCCCAGCTGAGCTATATCCCCATAACCAAAATTATAGCATAAGAACAAGAAAAAGCAAGAAAAAAATCCTAATTTTTAAGGGCGAGGACCTTCCGAAAAAACTCCAAAAATCCATCCTCCACCGCAACCTGGTCCAACCTGACAGGCGGCAGATCATAATAGTATTGGCCTGTCCTGATATCTACAGAGAGGCTGTCCAGCGGAAACCCTTCCTTTCGGATCGTACTGTGCGGCCGAGCCGTCAACAGAAACGGCTCACTTGCCATCGAAGGCTCCATCGCCTCATAACTATGATCCTCATCCTTTACAAAGCAGATTGCGTTTTTGTATCTCGCCTTCAGATCCCCATATGTTTGCGCAAGCCCCGCATAGTATGCTATCATCTCATCATCTGTCAGACATTTCCCTTTGACATTGCGCACATGTACGCCCGGCTGAACCTCATCCGGCACATTGTCAAAATACAGTCCTGAATCACAGGAAAAAACAGGCATCCCAAACGCTTTGTAGTAAGCCTCCGCCTTTTGCCTTGCATTTTCAAGCGGCGTATTGCCGTCTTCCAGCACCTTGGGAATCCTTTTCCCTTCTGCCATGAGATCCTGCAGCCCAAGCAGCTCAATATCCATTTGTGCAAGGCGGCTCCTCATTGACTCCAATTTGGCCGGATTGCCCGTGCCATACAGTAATTTCATATCTGATCTTCACTCCGTTTTCAATGCTTCCTACCGTAAAATGCGCTATCATCTCTTGCATTCCCATAGAAGTTCGGTTATAAAAAGGACACAGATGCAAGTAACCTTGCCTTGTGCCCTTTTCCATATCTGCCTTCTGCAAATAACACTTATCTCTTTGGTAACTTGCAACGCCTGTATACGGGCGTTTCCGGGCTTTTTGTTACTTACCCGTTAATTACTCACGTTGTCCGGCGCTGCCGCAGCCTGTTTCTTCTCGTACTCTCTTACCACTTCTATGGCCTCTTCTATCTTCTCCGGCTCCATCATATCGTTACAAGCCTTCTGCTGCTTTTCCCTGTCCTCGCCTTCCTGGTAGGCCGGGCATTGTTCGCAGCCTACTGGTACCGCTTCCATACAGATCGCTAAAGCGGCCAGGCGTTCCGCTGCTTCCTGATATTCCATAGCCTTATACCTGCAATTTCCAGCCAGCTACGATATAGTCGGCGGTGATCTTCGGATACTTCGCCTTATTGGCCGCTACAATGGCGTCCACGGTGGTACCGTACTGTTTCGCCAGCTTCCCCAGGGTGTCGCCCTTCTTTATCTCATGGACGGATACGGAAAGATTACGGTAAAGTGCCTTCCCGGCGTCGTCAAATACCGCGTAGCCTGCCGGGCAGTTATTTACGGCATTATCGTACACCTTGTAGGCGCCTACCTGGCTGGCTGCGTCTTCCCAGGACTTACGGACGCGGTACCAGGTTG
>ERZ779627.77-NODE-77-length-31901-cov-5.575582_pt1 | contig 31901 bp, 31 predicted proteins | sample MGYA00514191_ERZ779627 | MGnify/ENA primary metagenome ERZ779627 (study PRJEB29562, sample SAMEA4376705) | mouse gut metagenome | isolation source: Cecum | study: EMG produced TPA metagenomics assembly of the A DSS colitis mouse model was used to assess the microbial... | reverse complement strand
GAACGCGCCGTATTCCTTCAGTGTCTCTACGGTTCCTTCCATAACGTCGCCGATCTGGGTTTGTTCCATGGCAGCCTTGCGCTCCTCAGCGGCTTTGGCACGCGCTTCATCCCTTAAAATCTCCCGTGCGGAGAGAACAAGGCGTTTTTTCTTCGGATCCGCAGTGATGACACGCACACGGATCTTCTTGTGCAGCCATTCGTTCAGGTCCTCCACATGCTCCAGTGACAGACGGGATGCGGGGATAAAACCGCGGACATTTTCTACATACGCGATTACACCGGCGTTGACGATGCCGCCGATCTTGACATTGAGGACGGTCTTGTCTTTCAGATATCCGATCAGGGTTGCCCATACCGGATCCATCTCTTCTTCCGCCCCGGCGCCTTCTTCCTCGGCAGCCTTATAGGATGCTTCCAGTTCCTCGGACAGATCGTCCATGGTGGTGATATCCTCCGCTGTCTCTGCCGGCGCTTCCTCCGGTGCGCTTACCGGTGTGTCTTCCGTTTTTTCTTCCATTTTCTCTTCCATCATTTCTTCCATATCGTAAATCTCCTCATACTATAAAATTTGTCACTGCCTCTATTATAGGGGGAAATCGCAATAAAAGCAAATGGATATTCCTGTTTTTTCGGGGTTTTTGCAAGTTTTTTGCAAAGCAGCGGCAAAATCAGCCGTAATTGAGGACCAAATCCCGGAATACATCCCCCCGCTCCTCGAAATTTCGGAAGATGCCGTAGCTTGCGGCGGCGGGAGAGAGGATACAGGCGGAACCGGACGGTGTGAGCCTGCGCGCGGCGGCGACCGCCTCCTGCAGAGTGTCCACCAGCAGAAGACGTTCCGGGGCGTGAAAATCCGGGTATTTTTCCTGAATTTCCTGATAAATCCGTTTCCCGGTGGCAGACATCAGGATGATGTGGGGAACCGGGTCCCGGGACAGCCAGGAGATCAGGTCGTCGTATTCGATTCCCCGGTCCATACCGCCGATGAGGACGGAGCCCACATCGGGGACGCTTTTCAGCGCCTGAATGGTGGTGTCGCCGATGGTGGAGATGGAGTCGTCGTAGTAACGGATCCGATCCCGCTCGCCGATAAAGGAAAGGCGGTGGGGAAGCGGTTCGTAGGTTTTCAGCGCCGCTTCAAAGCCTTCGTCGGTCAGGCCGAGCATATGACAGATGGCGTAATCAAAAGCGATGTCGATGTGGTTGTGGTGGCCGAGCAGGCGGATCTCTCTGGCCGGTATCTGAAATTCTCCGGATTCAAAGCGGATCCGTGTGCCGCTAAGCAGAACGTCCGCGGTCGAAAAACGGTCGGAGACTGTGTAGATCCTCGAGCGGCAGTAATTTGCGGAAGGAAGTGAGGACAGTTCACAGAGCAGCAGATCGTGCGGTTCCTGATGCAGATAGATCTGCTGCTTGGCGTGAATGTAATTTTTCATGCTTCCGTAATGGTCCAGATGCTCCTCATGAATGTTCAGCAGGACCGCCACATGAGGAGAGACATGAATGTACTCCAGTTGATGGCAGGACAATTCGCAGACGATAAGGGTTTTGTCATGGATCTCCTCGAGTATGTCGAAGACAGGGATGCCGATATTGCCCGCAAGGACGGCGTCCCTGCCGTTTTCCTTCAGAATATGGCAGAGCAGAGTAGTGACGGTACTCTTTCCCTTGGTTCCGGTGATACCGATGATCTGTTCCCGGTAGGCGGCAAAAAAGACCTCGGTCTGGGACGTGATGCGGCAGCGGTATTCGGAAGGGTCCTTCGGAAGGACGATGCCGGGACTCTTAAAGACGAGATCGTAGTCGTCCAGGGTATCCATATAGGAAGGGCCGGACAAAATCGATACGGAAGGCTCGTCAGGGGAAAGTTCCGCCTGGTCCGCGATGGTGATGGACGCGCAGGTTCCGGCCTGCACAAGCCGCCGGAGGGTCGAGCGTCCTTCCCGGCCGAAGCCGAGAATCAGAACCTTCCTGCCGGCGGCCATAGTTCTCAAACTTTCTAACAAGGCAGATTTCCTCCGTAACATTCATTGATTAAAATCCGCAGGAATTCCCGCGGAAGAAGATGCGAGGCGTCGTAATAACGGTCGTAGGCATGCCTTTTCGGAAAAGAGAGGGCGTAGAGCGGCTGCTGTCTGTACCAGGAAAACAGCGCGGGGAGAGACCCGCCTTCCTTTTCCATCTGTTCGACGGCAAGACAGACGGCGGCATTGACCTCGCTGCGGCTTCCCACGCATTCAAAGGGCTTTTCCTCCCGGACGCCGACGAGCTTTTCAAAATCCTCCTGCATATCCGGGTCGTCGGCCATGTCGGTTCCAAAGATCTCCACAAGCCTTTGGCGGCTCAGGAAAGGCGAGAGAATCAGATAGACAAACAGGCACTTGGGACAGTGTCCGCACCACAGATCCTGTTTGCTGCCCGCGTTGCAGCTTCGGAAGACGTCGTGGTAGGCAGGTTTGCCCGCGAAATAGCCGGCAATCTGAAACTCCGAGAGCGGCCGGAGCATGCTGAAGTAATGGATGCCGCTGCCGATGAACTCTTTTTCGTAATTGTGGAAATCCTGTTCAAACTTAAAGCTCTTGGAATACTGGTGATTGACCGTACTTCCCGCCACCGTACTTTCGTTTGCGCTGGATTCATTGGACAGCGCGATGTAGCGGAGTCCGTGCAGATATGCGCCGATCAGCGAAGCGAAAGCGACCAGGGCGGAGAAGGGGGTATGTCCGTTGAGGTATCCTTCCCGGTTGAGGGCGAGCATGCGCTCATCCAGCGTCCGCCGGACGTGGATGCTGTCCGCGGTGGACAGCCCGGCGGCTTCCACGGTCTTCAGCGTGGCGCCCCGCGGATTGATGATGAAGGTTTTCAGCGGATATCCGCTTTTTTTCAGCAGTTCGATCGTGCAGGCGGAATCCTTTCCTCCGCCCACGGGTATCAGACAGCCGTTCAGAGCGGCCGGGGGCGGCGCCTGCGTGCCCGCTTCCGGCGCGCCGCCGGTCAGTTCCATAAAGCTTTCCGGATCGGTTTCAATCCGGTTTGTGTAGAAAAACTCTCCCAGCCCGAGGTAATAGAGCTCCTTCCACCAGCGGATCTGGGCCTCGGTCAGCGTTCCGGCCGTCACCCGGACCTGGGGCGGGCAGGCGATTTTCCAGTAGCTGATCAGCTCCACCATACCGAGACCGAAGATCATGTTCCGCAGACAGGGGTCTTCCTGGACGCGGACCGGCGCGGCGTCCTTTTTGGGGAAATGCCATACCGGGTCGAAGGAAGACAGTCCGGGAATCTCAAAATGAAACGTGATCCTAAGTTCGCTCCCGGCATCGAAAACGGTGTAATTCCTGTAGAGGAAGACCGGATAAGCCTTCCGGCAGGATTCAAAAGTTTTCATATAAAAAACTCCTTTGGCAGAATATTCATCAAATCTATTCTACCACAGGAGTTTTCAAATGGAAAGGGCGCACCCGGCGAAAGAGCGGTACTTTTTACTCTCACGCCGCCCGGGACGCCCGATGCGGGCAGAAAATCAGTAGATTTTCTTTGCGTGCACGACGATCCGCTTCTTTCCGTCGTTTGTGCAGGTGGAAAGGGTAACAACCGCATCCTCTGTGCCGACCGATACGCCGGTATCATACAGTGAGGAAGAAGAAAGTTGCGAGAGGAAATCCGCGTAGACGTCGTCGGCGCGGTAACCGATCGTATAGCTGATATCGGACACGTCTGCTTCGTGGAAGGAGAAGATCTCGTAGCAGTGCGCACCGTCTGCCAGATCGATGTATACATAAGGATGTTCCTTCCAGTAATCCTTCTTCAGATAATTTTTCAGATCGGCGAACATGGAGCCGCTCTTCATATTATGTCCATAAATAATCGTATGCAGATCGCTCAGATCGTCCTTGTTGCTGCTTTCGATAAAGATGCTTCCGTTCCGGTTCTTCTCTTTCTCGAACGTATGCGACAGATAATAGGAATTGTCGCCGGTGTGGAGCAGAGGATAGCTGATGACCGTATCCGGGATCTCGATCCAGCCGACTGCTTCGGAATTGATCTTCCGCAGAGCGTCAAGGTCGATCCTTGTCATGGGAACCAGCGGCTGCGCGGGAGCTTCTTCCCCTTCTTCCGCGGTGTCCGGGTCGAAATCGCCGGCGGGAAGCTGGTCCGGCGTAATCGGTTCCTCCAGCACATACTGCTTCAGATTGTCATATTCTCTGTCCGCGGAGTTGTAGACGAGGAATATGGAGACAAGCTTGTAGAGACTGAACGCCAACAGACAGATCAGAAGTCCGACGGCCAGCCCCGCAATCAGAAAGCGAATCTGCCGTTTCTTCTGAGCTTCTCTGGAACGCCTCCGGCTGCGCGAGGAGATCCGGTCCCCCTGTCTGGAACTGCCGGCGGACCGCCCGTTCCCTTTTCTGGTTGTCTGACCGGCAGAACGTTTTTTGCCGGTTCTTCTTTGATCTTGTGTACTCATAACATCACCGTTTTTTATTCTAACAGATTCTTCCGGGAAATTCCAGTAGAAATTTGAAGGATACGGCTCTTTATCCGCAAAACTTTAAGTCCTTCCCGGCGGTTCAGGGCGCCAGCATACGCTCCAGCTCCCGAACCCGCGCCTCCGCCCGATCCGCACGTTTCCTTTCCTGTTCCGTCTTCTTTCTTTCCTGGGCGACGCCGCGCCGGAATCCTCTTTTTTCTCCCCGCTTCTCGCCTTTCTTCTCCCCGTCCGCAATCAAAACGTCAATCGCTTTGCACATGTTCACCGTTCCTCCTTTCCTCTCCGGCTGAAACTGCTTCAGCCTCCGCTCCCCCACATAATCCGCGACCGCCTCGAGGGTGTCTTCTTCAATCTCCATGCCGGCCAGCTTCCGCATCAGTTCCTGCGGCTGTTCTCTGTATTTGATAAACAGGAATCCGCATTCAGAAAATCCCGGCCGCGGAAAATCCATCCGTTCATCAGTTCCGCAAAACGCCGGTCCTGTTCGTAGTACCATATCAGAGGATGTTCGCTTCTGCTCATCCTTTCTCCTTTCGGCGGACCGATGACCTCTCCGTCCGGCGTCCGCCATTATTCATCATTCTTCTGAAACAGGGCGATGCGCCGGATATGCGTCAGGCATATGAATTTCAGAAACTTCTTGAGATATATTGATTATAGCATACAGCTAATGAAAATACAACTATTATTTTATCTGATAAAGTGCGGAGCATTTGGGCGGAACAGGGATCAAAAACGATGTCGGTTTCGTGACCGTACCGGAACCGGGGAAGGCTCTGCGGTATAACAAAAAAATATAACGAATCCGAAAATGTTCTCTGTACAGTACAGGCAGTGCTGTGCTATACTGGTGAGAAAATGAAATGGAAGGGGACGGACAGAGTATGGATGAGCAGAATCAGAAAACTGCCATGCGCGTATCGACGGTCAGTATTGCAGTCAATCTGCTGCTGTCGGTGGGGAAGCTGCTGGCGGGAATATTCGGCAGATCCGGAGCCATGATATCGGATGCGGTTCACTCGGCGTCCGACGTATTCAGTACGTTTATCGTGATTGTCGGCGTGCGCGTATCGGCCAAAAAATCCGACACCCATCATCCCTACGGGCACGAACGGCTGGAGTGCGTAGCTTCTATTATACTGGCAACGGTGCTTCTGGTCACGGGCTTCGGAATCGGGCTGGGAGGCCTGCGGACGGTTCTCTCCGCGGATTATGAGCATCTGGCCATACCCGGACGGATGGCGCTGGCGGCTGCGGTAATCTCCATAGCCGTAAAAGAATGGATGTACTGGTATACGAGAGCGGCCGCGAAAAAGATCAATTCCGGCGCCCTGATGGCGGACGCCTGGCACCACCGGTCAGATTCACTGTCTTCGGTCGGCGCGCTGATCGGCATTGCCGGCGCCAGGATGGGATACCCGCTTCTGGATCCGGCGGCGAGCATTGTCATCAGCATTTTTATCGCCAGGGCGGCCTATGAGATTTTCATGGACGCGGTCAACAAGATGGTGGACAGAGCCTGCGACGCGGAGACGGAAGAGACGATCCGCGGACTTGTGCTTGGGCAGGAAGGCGTGCTGGGGATCGACCGTCTGATGACAAGGCTGTTCGGGGCGAAGATCTATGTGGATATGGAGATTGCCGCCGACGGCAGCCGGACGCTGTATGAGACCCATGCGATCGCGGAGCGGGTCCACGACGCCATTGAGGAACATTTTCCCGAGGTCAAACACTGTATGGTGCATGTGAACCCCGCGTCCTGCGGGCCGGATAAAGACATGGAACGTTGACCCGGCGTCTGCACTGTGAGAGCCGGGAGGGAGAGGAGCGAACGGAACAGAGATGAAAGAAAAGACGCACAGAGGAAGAACCGCGGGCGTTCTGGCGTTGCTTCTGGCGCTGGTCGTATTGTGGGCCGGCGCCGGCTGGCGGCGGGTATCCGAAACGGCCGATGCGGACGCCCTTACGATCACGGCGCTCTCTGTCGGCAAGGCGGATGCGCTGATCGTACAGGAAGGCGGACATGTGCTTCTGATTGATACGGGAGAGGAGGACGACGGAGACGAGATCGTACAGGAACTGAAGGAAAAGGGGATCCGCCGTCTCGATCTGCTGATTGTGACGCATTTTGACAAAGATCATGTGGGCGGGGCGGCGTATGTGATGGAGCAGATGGAGGTGTCTGCGGTGCTGATGCCGGATTATGAAGGAGACCGGCCGGAATACCGGGAGTTCCTGGAGCGCCTTGAGGGACATACGAATGCGCAGAGGGTGACGGGAACGCTGGAACTGTCGAAAGGCGCGATGGAGATCGCGGTATACGCCGCCGAAGATCCGCAGGGACTTCAGGCCGGGAAAGAAGAGTATGACAACGATATGTCGCTGGTCACGAGTATCCGTTATGGGGACAGACGCTTTCTTCTGACCGGCGACATTGAGGGAGACCGCATCCGGCAGATGCTTGACGGGGATACGGACTGGAAGCATGACTGGATCAAGATGCCGCATCACGGCAGATACGACGAAGCGCTTGCCGCGCTGCTGGAAGCCGTTTCCCCGCAGGCGGCGGTGATCTGCTGTTCCGACAAGCATCCGGCGGACGAGAAGACGCGGATGCTGCTGGAAGAGATCGGAATTTTCGTGTGGGATACGGCGGAGCAGGCTGTAGTGACGGTATGCGACGGGGAAAATATGACGCTGTTGAGCGGCTCAGGAGGAAACGATGAGAGAGATTAAAGCGGAACAGATCACGGAAGTGATCGAGAGACTCTGTATTGAGGCAAATGAACATCTGCCGGAGGATGTAAAAAGCGCCATCCGGACGTGCCGCGCCTGCGAGGACGGGGAGATTGCCGGAGGAGTGCTGGACGACATTATCGAAAATTACGAGATTGCCGACCGGGAATGCGTGCCGGTCTGTCAGGATACCGGGATGGCCTGCGTCTTTCTGGAAATCGGGCAGGATGTGCACATCGCGGGAGGGGACCTGACGGAAGCGGTGAACGAGGGCGTCCGCCGGGGATATGACAGAGGGTATCTGCGGAAGTCGGTCGTAAAGGATCCGGTCCGCCGGGGCAACACCGGCGACAACACGCCGGCGATGCTCTACACGGAGATTGTGCCGGGAGAACAGATTCGGATTACGGTGGGCCCCAAAGGTTTCGGAAGCGAGAATATGAGCGCTATCCGGATGTTCAAGCCGTCGGCCGGTCTGCAGGGCATTAAGGATTTTATTCTGGAGACGGTGGAGACGGCGGGGCCGAACCCCTGTCCGCCCATGGTCGTGGGAGTGGGAATCGGCGGTACCTTTGACAAGGCGGCGCTGCTGGCAAAAAAAGCGCTGATGCGTCCGCTTGATTCCGCCAATGAGGATCCCTTCTATGCGGATCTGGAGCATGAGATGCTGGAGAGAATCAATGAACTCGGCATCGGGCCTCAGGGCTTCGGCGGACGGACGACGGCGATCGGCCTGAATATCGAGACGCTGCCGACTCACATTGCGGGGATGCCCTGCGCCGTCAATATCAGTTGTCATGTGACCAGGCATCAGACGGAGGTGATCTAGGATGGAGAGACATATTACACTGCCGCTTACGGAAGAACTGGCGCGCAGTCTGCGCGCGGGAGACAGAGTGTATTTAACCGGTACGCTTTACACGTCCAGAGACGCGGGACACAAGCGCATGTGCGAGACGCTGGCGAAGGGGGGGCCGCTCCCGTTCGACCCGCGGGACGCGACAATCTATTATGTGGGACCGACGCCGGCCAAACCCGGGCAGATCATCGGCTCCGCAGGGCCAACCACGAGCGGCCGTATGGACGCCTACGCGCCGACGCTGATGTCCGTGGGCGCCAGGGGGATGATCGGCAAGGGAGCGCGTCTTCCGGAGGTCATTGAGGCCATGAAACAATACGGCGGCGTCTATTTCGGAGCCATCGGCGGAGCCGGCGCTCTGCTGGCAAAGTGCATCAAAAAATGCGAACTGATTGCGTATGAGGATCTGGGCGCGGAAGCGCTGCGAAAACTGTATGTAGAAGAGATGCCGCTCTTCGTCGTCATCGACAGCGAGGGCGGGAACCTGTATGAAGAAGGCCGGGCGGCGTATCGGAAGCGCTGATTCGCTGCGGGCCGCCGTTTGATTTGGTATGTCTGATTCCTGTGGACCGTGCAGCAGAGACTGCGCTGTTTGCAGGAATTTTTTTGCTGCCGCAGAACTGCGGCGCAATATCGTGGAGTATTCTACTCTACGAATCGTCAGTCTTTTAACAATCACAACTATTTTACAAAATACGCAGAGGTCTGTCAACTAATTATATGCGAATGTTCCGCAAAATGACCTGAACGGGTTACTTTTCACACCCATGCCACCCGGACGCCGGATGCGGGCAGATCATCCTTCCAGACCCCGTTTGCACTTAATGAGGGGACACAGCGGTATTTATGCCCTTAGGGTACTAATGCGCCTTCCTTCCTGCCGGATCGAAAATCGGCAAAAACGTAAATTTAGCTGTCTTTTTTATGTTTCAGCCGTCAAAATGATAGTCACAGGAAAGGAGGTCATTTTATGCCGAAAAGAGGCGAAAATATTTACAGACGAAAGGACGGCAGATGGGAAGGGCGATATATCAAAGGACGCACTCCCGCGGGAAAGGCAGTGTATGGATACGTGTATGCGTATACCTATAAGGAAGTCCGAAGCAGGCTGCAGCAGCGGGTCCTGCAGTTCGCCGATATGCAGACAACCGTATGCGAAGGAGAGAAGGAGCAGCTTTATTTTTACGTTCTTACCGAGGAATGGTTCCGCTGCATTAAACCTTTGACCAAAGAATCCACTTACCGGAAATACAAAAATCTGTGGAATTCTTATATCCGGCCGGAACTGGGCGACATGCAGATCTCGGAAATCTCCCTCAATGTGCTGAACGCTTACTGCCGGAAGCTGCTGGTATCGGGCGGATACGGCGGGAAAGGCCTGTCCGCCAAGACGGTAGCGGATACCCTGTCGCTGATCCGGGGGATCTTCCGTTTCTGCGCCGGAAGAGAAATTCCCGTCCCCTGCGACACGAAGGCGGTTATTGTCAAACAGTCGGCGAAGGAGATGCGGGTGTTTACTCTGAAGGAGCAGCAGAAAATCTGCAGCTATATCTGCCGGAACCCGTGTCCTGCGAATCTCGGCATCCTGGTCAGTCTTTTTGCCGGGCTCCGTGTGGGCGAGGTGTGCGCGCTGAGGTGGGAGGACATCTCACTCTCGGAGAAGACGCTGTATGTTCACCAGACGATGCAGCGGCTTCAGACGGGCGCAGAGAGCGGGGCGAAGACCAGGGTGGTCGTAACGGTTCCCAAAAGTTCCTGTTCGATCCGCACCATTCCGCTCCCTGACGGACTGGTGCGAATCCTGCAGTCCGCAGACGTTCAGGCTGCAGGATATTTTCTGACCGGAAGCGATACGAAATGGATGGAACCGCGTACGATGCAGAATTATTTTAAACGGCTTCTGAAAAACTGTTCCATCGAATATACCAATTATCACACGCTCCGGCATACGTTCGCCACGAGATGCGTCGAAGTGGGATTTGACGTGAAGAGCCTGAGCGAAATTCTCGGACATGCCAGCGTGCAGATTACGATGAACCGATACGTTCATCCGTCCATGCAGCTCAAACGCGATCATATGCAGCGGCTTTCCGATCTGATCGCCGTCAAATAAATCGTCAGCACTGTCAAAAGTCTGTATTTTAAGACTTCGGCAGTGCTTTTTTCGTAGAGTAGAATACTCCACGGAAATCAACCGACAGTCTGACCGGCAAAATCCATGTATAACGGGGGGCGGAGCAGACATGGAGGAGAGAGAGGAACGAATCCTGCACAGTCCGAATATCGTAACGCTCTGCGTGGATTCCTACGGCGGCCGGCGTCAGGCCGGCCGGCTGTATCACTGCTATACCGAGCGTCCCATACCGTTTTCCTCCCTGCTCGAGGCGTTTGCACGAATGGACTCCTTTTACGATGACCTTCAGTTCCCCTTTGCGTCTACAGAGCTTCGGAGCTTTCGCGCGGAGCGGAAAGCAAAGCGGCGCACGGCGGGAAGACGCGGAGAACTCTCCGCCGTGTCGGAGAAAAAACGAAAGGAAATGAAGGAAATGGAGACGTTTGATCAGGTAATCGGACACAGGGGGACCGACGCGACGTTCGTGATACGCGTGCAGTACCGGTAGCATTCGAGCTGGCAGGGCGAGGTAACGTGGGTGGACGGCGGGAAAAAGGAGTATTTCAGGAGCGCGCTGGAACTTGTGCGGCTGATTGACGGCGTGCTGAACGACTCGGAGGGCGGACCGTCTTAGAGGCGGAAAACGGGAAGGAGCTTGCGGACCATATGGAAGAAGAGAATGTCATACGTTTTGGCTTACTGGGTTCGTTTTCTTATGGAGATTCAGGCACGGTTTTGAGAGCCGGGAAAAAGGCGCTGTCCTTTCTGCAGTATATGATCGTCCATCACGACCGAAGCATCTCCTGCGAGGAACTGATCGAGCAGTTCTGGCCGGAGAACAACAGCAGCTCGCCGTCCAATGCGCTGCGCTATATGCTGTACAAGGTGCGCACGCTTCTGGAAAACATTTTCCCGGAACAGGAGGATCTGCTGCAGACCTTTCAGGGCTGCTACGCGTGGAATCCGCAGGTGCGGCTTGTGCTGGACAGCGAGCAGTTCGAGACGGCCTGTCTGGAAGCGCGGAAGACGGCGGGAGAAGAACAACTGCAGCGGCTTCTTGACGCGGCCGCTCTGTACCGGGGAGATTTTCTGGCGTCCAACGACAGTGAATGGGCGCTGGTTCTGAGGCAGTATTACCGGGTTCTCTTTCTGGACGTCTGTAAAACCGCGCTTCCGTTATTACATAAAAAGGAAAAATGGACGGAACTTCTGGCCATCTGCGGGCAGGGATACCGCATTGATTTCGCCATGGAAGAATTTACGGTCTATCAGATGCGGGCGCTGATTGCGCTGGGGCAGCCGGAACAGGCGATGGAGACCTACGAGGCCTTCCGGGAGAAGATGTTTCAGGAATTTGAGATTCTGCCTTCCGAGACGGTCGAACAGCTCTACACGCTGGCGGTCGGCCTCCGGAAAAAGGATATGGGCGTTCCCGATATCTTCCGGCTCGTGTGTGAGGACGACAGGGAGCAGAAAGCTTTTTTCTGCACCTTCGAGGTCTTTCAGAACATTGTCGCGCTGGAAAAAAGGCATCTGGAGCGGTCCGGACAGTCTTCGGCGCTGGTGATCGTCAGCCTGGGAGAGCAGGCGGTTCCGGCCACGGACGCCCGCAGGCTGGAACGGGTCCTGCTGGACGGGCTGCGGGCGGGCGATCCGGTGGCGAGGCTCGAGGCCGGCTCCTATATCCTGATGCTGACAGGGGCCAGCGTGGAGAACGCGCGGATCGTGATGGGACGGGTGGACTGCAGTTTCCACAGCACCTACCGTTATTCCAGAGCCAGAATCAGCTACTGGGTGGAAGCATTGTAATTAATTATGCACACGGGCAGGGAAGTAATCTTCCCTGGTCGATTACAGAAAAATAATATTGTCATTTTATGAAAAAATAACAGACTGCTAACGGCGGCCTGTTATTTTATTTATATACACAGGGGCGTCCGGCGCCGGCAAAAAGAGGCCGGCAGGCCGACGGACACCCGGTGCGCGGGCAGGGGAAGCGGTCTTCCCCGCCTGACGGAGAAGACGGAAAAGGTGGTGATGGTATGGCGCTTCAGGGAAGGATGCTTCCGTGCCGCAGCCGGGAGGCCGTAGTTACGGTCAGGACGTATGAGGACGGCATCATGGACGGCTGCCTGCAGCATCCGAGGCTGGAAAAAAAGGAAACATTCAGAAGCCTGTCGCAGATGATACTCCTTCTGAACCGCCTGATTGATCTGGAATATTGCCTGAATCAGCCGTTGCCGCTTGTTCAGCCGGAATATGAAGAAAAGAAAAGCATGGCGGTATTTCGCATACAGATCCTTTTCCGGGAACATTCGACCTGGCAGGGAAGGCTGATCTGGCAGGACCAGAATCAGGAAGTAGTATTCAAAAGCGTGATGGAACTGATCGAACTGCTGGATGAGATTCTCGCAGGGTGACGGACGGCTCTCCCTCGGGGCGTGGATTTCCCCGAACGTATGGGAGACGGAGAAGAAAGCGCGGGGCGGCGTCGGACAGGGGAGGAGGAAAACCGCATGACGGAGAAAGAACTGAGACGTTTGAAGAGGGCGGAACTTCTGGAACTTCTGATTGCGCAGACGGAGGAAACGGAGACGTTGAAGGCGAAGCTCGAGCAGGCGGAGGCGAAGCTTGCCAGGCGGGAGCTGGCCGTCGAGGAGGCCGGAAATCTGGCGGAGGCGGCGCTTAGGCTGAACGGCGTCTTTGAAGCGGCGCAGAAAACAGCGGATCAGTATCTGGAAAATATCCGCCGCAGGGCGGCCGAAGGGGAACAGGATCCATGAGACAGAAAAAAGAACGGATCCGGCCAACGCTGGAAGAACTCCGGGCGGAGCTGAAAAGGGAGCGGTACAGGCAGAGCTACGGCAGAACCCTGCTGGGAACAGTCAACACGCTGATCGTCGTGGCGGCGGTTGCCGTTCTGGTGGCGACGCTTCTGCTTCCGGTGCTTCAGATCTACGGCGGCAGCATGACGCCGACGCTGCAGGGCGGAGACATCGTCGTCTCGCTGAAGGAGACGGATTTCGCGCGCGGGGACGTCGTTGCTTTCTATTATAACAACAAAATTCTGGTAAAACGGGTGATCGCCATGCCCGGCGAATGGGTTGATATAGACGACGACGGAAACGTATATGTCAATAATATCCTTTTGGATGAACCGTATCTTCCGGAAGGGAGCAGGGCGCTGGGAGAGTGCGATATCGCGCTGCCCTATCAGGTTCCGGACAGCCGGATCTTCGTGATGGGGGATCACAGAAGCGTCTCCGTGGACAGCCGGAGCACCTCCGTAGGGTGTGTGGCGGAGGAACAACTGGTAGGAAAGCTGGTATTCCGGGTCTGGCCGGTCGGCGGTTTCGGTTCGATTTGATGATGGTGATGGGATAAAGGAGGTATTCCGATGGAAACTTCTATTCTGAAGAAAGCAGGGGAACTTCTGCTGGAGAGGAGCAGATACAGACAGTGGTACAGGTGTGTGGCCGGGATGGCGGCGGTGGTCGTATTCGTGACGGTCTACGCCCTCATTCTGCCGGCGATTACGCTGGAGAAGGAAACCTTCTGCGGCATGGAAGAGCATACGCATACGGAAGACTGCTATGAGAACGTTCTGATCTGCGCTCAGGAGGGGACGGGAACCGGCGCGGCTTCAGAGGAAGCGGAGACGTCCGGGACGTCGGAAGATTCCGCGCAGTCCGATCATCCGTCTGAGGAGGACGGCTCCGGCGGACAGGAGGAAACGGAGGAGCAGTCGTCTTCGGATAAAGAAGAGCCGGAAGCGGAGGCGCATGAACATTCGAACGGCTGTTATGAAAAGAAGCTGATCTGCGGTCTGGAAGAACATATGCATTCAGAGAAATGTTATGAAAAGCAGGCGGCTTCGGAGGAGGAGAAAGAACACGTTCATACGGAAGACTGCTATGACGAGGACGGAAAGCTGATTTGCCGGGAGGAAGAAGCGGAAGAAAAAACAGAGGAGAATCCAGCGGAAGAGGAAAGCGGCAAAGAAGGCGGTGAGGAAGAAGAACCGGCTGTATTCTGCGGTCTGGAAGAACATGTACATACAGATGACTGTTATGATACGGACGGAGAGCTGGTCTGCGCTCTGGAAGAGCACGAGCACACGGAAGCATGCTGCAGCGAGGCGATTTTCATGCTGGCGGATGCGGATGAGGCGGAATGGATTGAGGTGGAAAATGAATCGGAACTGAGCGAGGCGGTCGCTCGTGTTCAAAACGGCGGACAGATTTCCATCCGGGTAACCGCTGATTTTGGCACCGGCAGGACTTACGAGCTCCGTGAGCCGGGGAACGAGCCGGCCGCTGATCCGCAAAACGGTTCAGAGAGAGGAACCGAGGCAGTCCTTGATCTGAACGGGCATACGATAACGCGCACCGGAAACGGATATTTGTTTAAGGTATCCGGGGCAAAGCTGACCGTTTGCGATCAGAGCGAGGGAGCGAACGATCCGGCGGCGGTTATGGTCGGCGAGGCGGACGCCGGTGAGGAAGGCGCAGCGTCCTATGATAAAGACAATAAAACCCTGACGTATTACTTTACAGAATATAGTTCCGATACGGCGGAACTCGTCCGGAAAAAGGCGGTGGCAGACCTGAACGGAGTCGGCGCGGTCGAAGGCTCCGGGGGAGACGGCCTGCTTTATGTGGAAAAACAGGGCATTCTGGACATTGCGGGCGGCAGGTTTACCAATACGGGCGGAAAACACGCGTTGGTGGCCGAATGGACAGGAGACGGCAGAGAAGGGAATACGATTCATATTTCCGGCGGCTGTCTCTGCGGCAGCGGAAGCAATGATAAGGGAGGCGGCGTTTATTTCGGCGGCGGAAATCTGACGATCAGCGGCGGCGTAATTGCCGCGAATCGGGCGGCGGGACAGGGCGGCGGCCTCTGCGCGGAGGTGAACGGTAATGTCGTCATGACCGGCGGCGTGATATCGGGAAATACGGCGACGGGACAGGGCGGCGGCCTCTATGTAAAGGGCCGGTTTGAGATGACCGGCGGGGAGATCGTCGGCAATCAGGCGGGCAAAGACGGCGGCGGTCTCTGTGCGGACGGCGAATTAACCGTACAGCAGAGCGTAATCGCGTATAATACGAGCGGCAGTTCCGGCGGCGGAATCGCGGCGTGGAGCGGGAGCAGGGATTATTCCCTCGGCGGGAGTCAGATCATCGGCAATACTGCATATGCGCAGGGCGGAGGAGTCTATGCCAACAAAAAGCTTATCGTCGCGGACAGCACGATTAAGAGCAATAAAGTATTGCGGACCGACGGAAACGGGAAAGGGGGCGGCATTCGCCTGGCGGACGGACCGGAGCTGGAGATAACGAACAGTGCCATTGCCGATAACGAGGCGGACAACGGCGGCGGAGTGCATGTGGATGGAAATGTGAGCTTCCACAGCGGGACAGTCCGGGGAAACGCTGCGACGAAATTCGGCGGCGGCATCTACGCGGGCAACGGCCTGACCTTCGAGGATGGGACTGTCACTTCGAACCGGGCGGCCGAAAACGGCGGCGGTATGTACGTGGCAGGAAGCCTGACCTTTGCGAAAGGGACCGTCAGCTCGAATGAGGCGGTCAGATACGGCGGCGGCATCTATCTGGACGGTAAAAATCGCTCCGAGTCTTCGATAAAAGGCGGAACGATTGCCGGGAATCAGACGACCATGAAAGTGGTTGCAGAAGATGTAAAAGAGGATAATACGGCTAGAGAAGGCACGGCGGCTTCCGGCGGCGGCGGAGTCTACGTCACGAACAGCACCTTTGCCTTTGAAGGCGGAGAAGTCAGCGGCAACACGGCAAGCCTGACCGGCGGCGGGATGTTCATTCATAAGACAGCGTTTACCATGTCGGGAGGAACGGTCAAAGACAACACGGCCGCGAGAGGCGAAGGAGGAGGCATCCGCTTCTGTGCCGACAGCGACGGCCTGATACAGGCTGGAGAAGGAAGGCAGGTCAGCATTACCGGAAATCGGACGGACACGACGCACGACTGGGGCGGCGGCGGAATCTTCGTATCGCAGGACGGCAGGCTGAGAATCTATAACGCGCTTGTGACAGACAACAGCGCCGGCGGCTTCGGCGGCGGCGTCGGAGGCTGCTCGACCGGACGGCTGGACCTGTCCGCGGAGCAGGGTACGGCCATATACGGCAACACTGCGGCCGGTACGACCATGTCCACGACGACGAAGAAGCAGGAGGACCGCATTGCCAAAAACGATTCCAGATTCATGTACGGAGATTATTATCAGGACTACTTCTGCGCGTATGTGAGCAAAGTATCCGGCAGCATGCTGGGCGGCGGCGATTACGACTGGATCGGCAGCCGCGACTATCAGGCGGTACGGATTCGGTACGGCGAGCTGGCTTCCGCCAGCCAGATGATGGGCCTGACGGCCCATCCGAGCCAGAGCGCGAGGGAGGCGGCGGCAGGCAGAGCCAGCGTATTGATCAGCGAAAATTATTCCAACACGCACGGCGGCGTGATGAGCAACGGCATCCTGGTCCTGGGCGGAGAGACGCCGGAGAGATTTGACGTCGGTCTCCGCATCGATGCAAGAAAGCGGTTTGCGGATGAGAAAGGAAATCCGTATCCGCTGGATCCCGGACAGTTCCAGTTCGTGCTGCTGGATCCGGCGACAGCCGATCTCCGCTATGATGCGGATAACAGGAAAATCGCCTTCCATCCGGAGAGCACGGTGATCGCTCCGGTCGGCAACGACGCGGACGGGGATATCTTCTTCTTCCTCTCCTATGAACAGACGGGCGAGTACACGTACTACCTGCTGGAGAAAGCGGAAGCTGTGGAAGGGATTCAATACGATACGGCGGTGTATAAGATCAGCGTGACGGTCGGGGAACAGGGAACAGGAGATGCAATTGCACTGATCGTAAGCGGCGTGCAGGCGCAGGTTCTGTCGAATCCTGAGTCCCTGCCACAGGTGCAGATTCCGCCGGATCCGGATTCTCAGCCGAATCAGCAGGAGTGGCAGAGCTGCGGGGTATCCGTGGAAAATGCCGGCTCCACTGTCAAAACCTGCATCGCGAAGATCAGCAGGCAGGGTCAGAATGATACGTTTGTCAATACAGGCAGCAAGCCGCTTTACTTCCGGATCCGCAAGCAGGACAGGAAGAACTATCTCCTGCGCGAGACAGAGCCCCTGGCCGGATATCTGGGCGCGGGTCCCTGGCGGGTAGCGGTAGATGGGGGAGGCACGATCACACTGTCCGAAGCTTCCGATTCGGAAGGGGAGGGCGAGACGACGATTACACCGACTTCGGCGGAGGGCTCGGATGACTATTATTACATCATCGAGAACACCCCGCGGACCTTCGCGCTGCCGGATACCGGGGACGCCGGCACAGAGCCGTACGCGGCGGCGGGCATCCTCCTGCTGCTTTGCGCAGGTCTTCTGTACAGGAAGAAATGCAGGGAAGGGGGCATGTATCGTAAGTAACCGGAACCGCATTTATCAATATATACAGACAGTAACCAGTCAAAAAAGAAAGAAAAAGGAGAGTAGATTATGAAACGGGTAAAAAGAATTGCGAGTTTTCTGCTGGCAATGGTCATGGTCCTTGGAATGGGATTGACCGCACTGGCGGAACAGGAGGGGACGCTGAAGATTAGCGGCGCAGTGGAAGGAAAATCCTATGACCTGTACCGGGTGTTTGATCTGACATACTCTGAAGGGAATCCGGAGAATGACACAACACCTAATTATGCGTACACCGTCAACGCGGATTTTAAAGGGTTCTTTGAGCAGGAAGAGATAAAAAAGGCAATGGAAGAGGCAGGCAAAGAAGGCGATCCGGTAGGATATGTAGGAACGTTTGCCCAGCTTACATATGCAGAAAATGCAACGGATGATGAAAAAGCAGAAGTTGATAAGACGAATCAGGAAAATGCTCAAAAGGTCTCTGAGCTTGCGCAAAAGCTTCTTGCGTATGCAACCGAATGGACAGGAACTGGTGAAGACCAGAAACAGCGTGTCGAGCCGATTCGGAAGATCGAAAATGCCAAGCCCGGTTCCGACGGAATGATAGAGGTCAAGGATCTGCCGTACGGCTACTATTTACTGAACCCGCTGGGCGGAAGCGTGCCGACAGGTGAGAATGCAACCATGTTCGCGCTGAATACCCTTTCCGGCAAAGATATGACCATCAATGTAAAGGCGAATTATCCGACGATAGACAAAACGGTTATGGACGATAACGAGACGGAACCGGATAAAACGGACGAAATTTCCATCGGTAAGGAAGTAACTTTCCGTCTGCTGATGAAAGTACCGGATACAACGGGTTATAACAAATACTGGTTTGTAATAGACGATGAACTTTCGGCAGGTCTGACCTTCGGCGAAATTACGTCTATCAAGATGGGAAATATCGTTGAGAAGAAAGATGAAGAGGGAAATGTAACGGGAGAAGAGTTTGAAGAAATTGTGAAACTGCAGCCCGCTGCAGGAGAGAATGAAGGGGATTACAGCGTTGCAAAGACATTTTGGGATAAGGATGAAAAGAAGATTGATAATCCAGATGCTGAGGGTGCTCCCGCGATTGCCAAGACAAAGATCAAAATTGTATTTAATGATTTTTTGACTTATATAACCAACAAAAAGGTTCCGGCCGGGACGGACATAGAGGTGCTCTATACGGCGACGCTGAATGAGAACGCTGTTGTCGGCGGTACAGAGGGTAATGAGAACAAAGTCACCCTCACCTATTCAAATAATCCGAAGCATAATTATGGCGGGAATGAGCCTGGTCCCGACGATGATAAGGTAACAGGAAAGACACCGGAAAGCAAAACAGAAACGTTTACGACGTCGCTGACAATAAACAAAATAGACGGTGAAACCAAAAAGGCGTTGAAAGGAGCCAAATTCAAAATCTCCGGCAGCATGCTGGATACGGTAATCACCACAGGCGAGGTCTATACGCCGGCGGCAGATGGAGACTGGTATAAGTTAAAAGACGGTACCTACACGAAAACAGAGCCAACCGAGCAGACGAAAGCTCAGTATGATGGCGATGGTGCGCAGAAATACAAACAGGAGACTAAGGTCACCCAGAAAACTACAGGAGACAATCCGGTGAATGCGGAGGCTTATGTAAATTCGGAAGGCAAACTGACGTTCGCCGGACTTGGAGCAGGTGAATACCGCATCTCCGAGGTGGTTGCGCCGAACGGTTATAATGCTATCGCGGATTTCCCGGTGAGGATTACCTTTGATCAGGAAAAGAAAGAATTTAAGGCAGAACGGGGTGAGTATCAGACGGTAGATGGACAGGAAACGGCAGTTTATCCGTCTGACAGTAATAAAGAAGAGACAAAGGGCATGCTCAATAGTGACAAGAATGTGATCACTATGACGGTTGAGAATAACTCCGGTATACAGCTTCCCTCCACCGGCGGCATGGGCACCACGATCTTCTACGTCCTCGGCGGCATCCTCGTCCTCGGCGCAGGCGTGCTTCTGGTGACCAGAAGGAAAATGAGCGCGGAGAAATAATCCGCAGCTTCGGCGGCACACGCCGGATGTCCGTGCAGGCGCGGCATCCGGCACATTGCCGGCGGAAAGAAAACGTACAACCGTGAGGAGAACCCTGTATGAGAAAACATCTATCTAACGTGATCTTAATCGGGATCCTGTTTGCAGGGCTGTCCTTGCTGTTGTATCCAACAGTCAGCGATTACTGGAACTCCTTTCACCAGTCCAGAACGATCGCCGGGTATGCCGAGGCGGTGGCGAATCTGGATCAGTCGTCCTATGAGGAGCTGTGGAACAGAGCGGCGGCATACAATCGGGAGCTGGCGAAGAAACCGAACCGTTTCTTCCTCACGGAGGAAGAATACGCGGATTACGAATCCCAGCTCAACGTCTCCGGCGACGGCATTATGGGTTATATCGAGATTCCGGTGATCAACTGTTCGCTGCCGATTTATCACGGAGTGGACGAGGAGGTGCTCCAGATCGCGGTCGGCCACATCGAAGGCAGTTCTCTGCCGGTGGGAGGGGCGGGCAGCCACTGCGTGCTCTCCGGACACCGGGGTCTGCCGTCGGCAAAGCTGTTCACCGATCTGGACCAGGTGCGGGAGCGGGATACGTTCATGCTGCAGATACTGGATGAGACGCTGACTTATGAGGTGGATCAGATTCGGATTGTGCTGCCGGAGGAAGTGGGCGATCTGGAGCTGACCGCGGGGGAGGACTACTGCACGCTGGTAACCTGTACGCCGTACGGCGTCAATACCCACCGGATGCTGGTGCGGGGGCATCGGATCGAGAACCTTGACGACGCGTCGTCCGTCCGCGTGACGGCGGACGCCGTGCAGCTCAAGCCGGCTCTGGTGGCTCCGGCGCTGATGGTGCCGATGCTTTTGCTGCTGATTCTATGGACGATGTTCCGGTATCGGAGAAGACGGAAGGATGGAAAAGGAGAGTGAGGAGGATGAGAACAGGGAAAAGGAACCGCGGCCGGCTGCTGGCGGCAGCGCCGTGCCTGCTTTTGTGTGCGGCGCTCTTATTTCCTCAGGCAAAGCTTCAGGCGAGAGACCGCGTTGATGAGAACCGCTCCTGCACGCTGACGGTGACTGTCTCCCGTATCGTGTCGGAAGAAGAGGAGAACTGGGAGGAACTGAACCGGTCGGAGATTCGGGTAGACGTCTATCGGGTCGCCGATATGGATTTGTACGGAAATTATCATCCGCTGGAACCATTTGCAAAGCTTGGGCTGGAACATGTGGGAGACGGTCAGGAAGTGACCGCCGGGCTCTGGCAGGAGAAGGCGGAACAGGCGGCGGAAATCATCCGCGGACAGAAGGAGGAGCAGGGCGTTCCGTACCGGACCATGGTCCTTCGGGAGGGAGTCGGCGCGAAGGAGACGCTGCCGAGAGGGATGTATCTCATTTGGGCGCAGGAGGTGCAGACGGCCGAATATACGTATACCTTTCTTCCGTATCTGATTTCGCTTCCGGACAGTGACTATTATGACGCGCAGGGAGCGCCGTCCGGTCCGGACGTATGGCGGTACGATGTGGAGACGGGGCTGAAACCCCGGCAGGAACCCCGTTACGGGGAGCTTGAGATCCGCAAGCGTCTTCCGGTCTATGATGTCTCTCTGGGCACCGCCGTATTTGTCTTCGAGGTGGAGGCGCGCAGGGACATGGACCGTGACGGCAGCGCGGAGATTGTATACAGCAATGTGGTGTCTCTGGATTTTGCCGCTCCCGGGGAGCAGAGTGTGCGGATCGGTCCTCTGCCGGCCGGCTCGGAGGTGACGGTGAGAGAGGTGTACAGCGGCTCTTCCTATCGGAAGGTGTCCGTGCGGCCGGAAGGCGGGAAGGTGACGGTGCTGGCGGAAGGCGCGCAGGGATCGCCGGTTACGGTGGATTTTGAAAATGAGTACGACGGGGAGCATCGTTACGGGACCGGCGTGACGAACCGCTTTACCTATGATGAGGATAAGAAGGAATGGACCGGCGCAGAGCTGCCGGAGAACCGGGGAGGTGAGAGCAGATGACGGAGAAAAGAACCTTCCGTATCGGGAGAACCGTGCTGTTTCTGTGCGCTTTCGCGCTGACGGGCGCTTTGTCCGCCGGGCGCTCCATGGCATATTTTTCGACCTATGCCCTCGCCCGGGGAGGCCATGAGCTGCGGCTGGGCGCACAGACAAAGATCCGGGAGAAGATCGACCATCTGAGCAAACACATTCAGATTGAGAATACAGGAGAGGCGCCCTGCTTCGTCCGTGTAAAGGTATTTTCCGGCAGTCTGGTCGGCATTACCTTCAGCGACGCGTCCGGCAACTGGTCTCTGGGAGAAGACGGCTACTGGTATTACGGCAAAGTGCTTCTGCCGGGGGAGATCGCGGAGGAACTGGTGGCTTCCATGCAGGTGACGGAGGAGATGAGCAGGCTGGAAGCGGGCAGCTTTGACATTATCGTCATCCAGGAATGCACGCCGGCGCTCTGGCGGGAGGACGGTACGCCTTACGCGGACTGGACCCGGAAGGGAGAGGAGGATGCAGAATGAGGAGCCTTCGCAGGACAGGGATCCTGCTTCTGATCGCGGCGGCGCTTCTGGCCGGCAGCGCCGCGGGCAGCAGTCAGGCGGCGCTGTCTTATTACAGTGAAAATTATACCGCGCAGTTCGAGATGTTCGACATCGGCGTGACGCTTCTGGAAAACGGAAAAGAGGTAAGCTGGAGAAATTATAATCAAAAAGACGATCTGTGGGACACGGTCAGCGGGACTCTGAGCGGGACGGACAGCGAAGGAATCGCCGGGAAGCTGCTGGAACATATGATGGATACCGAACACGGGGAGACGCTTCAGCCGGGAAGGCGTTACGAGGAACGTCTGAGCGTCAGAAACAGCGGTTCGATTGACGAGTATGTGCGGGTCATGGTGTACCGTTACTGGACGGACGCGGACGGCAGAAAGCTGACGGAGGTGTCGCCGGAGGATATCGACCTGCATCTTCTCACGGACGGAAACTGGAGCGAAGACCGGAGCGCGTCCACAGAGGAGCGGCTGGTGCTTTATTACGGCCGGGTGCTGGAATCCGGGGCCGAGAGCGAGCCGTTTGCGGACAGCCTGATCATCCGCACGGACGTGGCGCAGAAGGTGACGGAAGAAGTGCGGGAAGAGAACGGATATACCGTCATCCGCACGACCTATGCTTATGACGGTCTTCGGTTTGTGCTGGAAGCGGAGGTTGACGCCGTGCAGACCCACAATGCGGCGGACGCCATTCGGAGCGCATGGGGCGTGGACGTAAAGATCGGCGCGGACGGCAGCCTGAGCTTTTGATGACAGGAGGTTCACAAATATGAAGAGGAGATGCCTGTGTTGGATTCTGGCCGGCTGTCTGCTGCTGGGCGCCGGAACAGATGTACATGCGGAAGATTATAAAGGCCGTGACGGGTGGAAAGTGGAATTTACCGGAAAGCGGATGAAAAGCAATTTCACAACAAAGGACCTGTCGGATGCGGTCTATGCGCTGCAGCCAGGGGACAGCGTCACCCTTGGTCTTACTTTGAGCAACAAGGACGGGCAGGCTTCCGACTGGTATATGACCAATGAGGTACTGTCCAGTCTGGAGGACAGCCAGAAAGCGGCGGACGGCGGCGCTTATACGTATATCCTGACCTACACGGACAGCAGGGGCAGGGATACCGTCCTCTACAGCAGTGAGAGCGTAGGCGGGGAGAAGCGCACGAAGGCCGGTCCGGGTCTTCATGAGGCGACGGACAATCTGGAAGATTATTTTTATCTGGACCGTCTGGGCGCGGGAAATTCGGGGCGCGTGAAGCTGCAGGTCGCGCTGGACGGAGAGACGCAGGGGAACGCTTATCAGGATACGCTTGCCCGTCTGCAGATGAATTTCGCGGTGGAGAAGCTGAGCGGCTCTTCTTCGCGGACACCGCGGCACGGGGAGGAACCGGAACCGACTCCGTCCGGCAGAATCTACACGCCGGGAGGCGTGCAGACAGGCGACAGCAGCGGCGTCCTCCTGTGGTCGGCGTCCGCGCTGATCAGCGGGCTTCTGCTGATTCTGTACGCGTTTCTGGCGCAGCGCGGATGGAGGAGGGAGGAAATATGAGGAGAGCGGCGGAGAGATTTCTGGTCGGTTTTCTGATTGTGTGCATGGCGCTGCAGACCGGCGGCATGCGCTGTGCGGCCGCGGGCGCCTATACGTATACCGTCACCTTCTATGTCGGCAATCACGGCAGCTTTGCCGGGGGACAGCCGTCGGTGGTCTCCGAGGGCGGTTATGAGATCGAGAAGGGCACGGATACGGTCACGGTCCGCAATCTTCATCTGAATGATATGGTGATTTTCGACGCCGCCCAGGAAGGTATGGTAGCGCTTGCCGACGGCAGCAAGTATTATGTGAAAGGGATCCGCCCTGGCGGACGGGACAACAATACGGTTTCCACTTCCGCCTTCCGCGTGGAGGGAGACCGGGATTATGTGGTGGCATACGGAATCCGGGGCAATCAGACGTCCTACGTGGTGCATTATCAGGATACGTCGGGCCGTACGCTTGCGCCGAGTCGCAGCTATGTGGGAAATGTAGGGGATAAGCCGGTGGTGGCGTTCCTGTATATTGAAGGTTATGAACCGCAGGCCTACAACCTCACGAAGACGCTGAAAGAGAATGCGGCGGAGAACGTGTTCATCTTCCGTTATTCCAGAGTGAGCACATCGGACGGGGATCGGACGGACGATACTCCCTCAGGCGGGTCTTCCGGCGGCGGACAGCCCTCCGGCGGCGCGGAAGGCATGTCCGACGCCGCCCCGGGCGCTTGGGGAACTCCGGCCGCGGGAGGCGGGGTTCCCGCCGGGGGAGCGGCAGCGCAGGCCGGCTCAGGAGCGGACGGCGGGGCGGCGGCCGGTGAGCCCGGAGAGGACGGCGCGCCCGCGGATGGTTCGGAGGAAGAGGAGCCGCGGATGGTGCAGGAGCTGGATGACGATGAGATAGTACCGCTGGATCCGGGTCCGGGCGGCGGTACAAAGCCTCTGTTTTTTACCTCGGCAGCCGTTTTTGCGGCCGCGCTGGCGGCATTGTTCCTGCTGTTTGTCTGGTTCTGGAAGCGTTCCCGCAGGGAGGCGCAGGAATCCTGTAAAGAGAAGGACGGGGAATGAGGAGGCGGATTGTACGGGAAAAGCGGCCGGCAGGAATCTGCAGCATCGCCGGATATGTGTTGATCTGGGCGATGATTCTGATCTGCCTGCCGCTCGTTCTGCCCCGGTTTTTCGGGTATGAAATTTATGCGATTGTCAGCGGGAGCATGGAGCCCGCCGTGCCGGCGGGCAGTGCGGTGTATGTGGAACGCGTTCTGCCGGAACAGGTGGCGGAGGGCGATATCATCACGTTTTACGGCGGCGGAAGCGGGAATCTGGTAACAACGCACCGTGTAGTGGAAAACCGCAAAGGGAAGCGGGAATTTCTTACCAAAGGAGACGCCAATCCGCAGCCGGATATGCTCCCGCGAAGTTATGAGAGCCTGATTGGAAGGGTGAGATGGGTGCTTCCCGGTGCGGGCAGGGCGCTGGAAGCGGTTTCCGACGGGCCGGGGAAGTATGTTCCGGGCCTTCTTCTCGCAGCGGCGGCGCTTCTTTGCGTAGCCGGAGAGAGAGGGCGGAGAAACAACGGGTAACTGCATGTATTTTGATCTCAGGAAAACGTATTCCCCGCAAGCGGCAGCCCGGCGGCGTCCGCCAGAAGCGCCAGCCCCTCCGAGGCGATGGTCACCAGGCTCTCGACGTGGATGAAATTCACTGAACCTTTGTCGAACAGGATGTTGGACTGCGCCGGAAATTCGTCGTCTCCGTCCCAGAACAGGAACTGTACGGGGATGCAGTCGAAAGCCGGGATCTGATAGCCGACATCCGAGTGAGGGAGCCGCTGTCCGCCCAGAGCCAGACAGGCGGCGTCGAGCCGGTCCGGATGTCCGGAGAACGTCCGCGAATAGACGTCGATCACGTTCCGCTGAAAGGCCGGACCGAAGGGCGAAGCGTCCTTGAGATTCCGGAAGGGAAGCCATTCGCCGAGAAAGGTGGCTCCTTCTTTGCAGTACCAGAGCAGCGAATAGAGATTCAGGCGGGTGAATGCCGCCGGCCTGCCGGGCAGCTCCGGCGATGTAATTTCGCCGGTCAGGCGGCAGAACTCGTATCTGCGGCCGAAATACCGAAGGGCAAGCCGGTCCCCGTCTTTCTCCAGTCCGGGGATCTTTTTCGTCAGCCGCTCCTGATCCAGGGTCAGGAACCGCCGGCTCCACTCTTCGCACCATTTTTCATAATTATCTGAAGTATGTTCTGATTTCATAATGCCTCCTTTTTATTATCAGCTTACTACAAAATCGCCGAAAATGGAACCGAAATCTATTGTCAGGCGTTTCATCATGAATTATAATAGACAGGGGAGTCGGGCGGGGAAAGTTTCTTCTCTGTCCGCGCACCGGGTGTTCGTCAGCCTGCCGGCCTGTTTTAGCCGGACGTCCGTGTGCATAAAACAGCAACGGCAGCGGCTGTTTCATACATTAATACATAGGAGGATACGTTTCATGTATCAGATTAAAAATTTTACAGACAATGATGATATCCGCATTCTGGACCAGAAAGGAGCTTTTACCGCAGTGGAATATCTGCGTGATTTAAGCGTCAGCCCGCAGAACGCCCAGAATGCCTGGTTTTGCAATGAGATGAATGTGCGAAAGCGTCAGGTGATCTGCGACCTCAGCAAATCGCATGTGACCGTTCAGGCTGGAGCCATGCAGTGGATGGCGGGAAACGTCAATGCGACGACCGGAGTGAAAGGAGTCGGGGATCTGATCGGGAAGGCCGTACGCGGCAAAGTGACCGGAGAGTCGGCGATCAAACCGGAATACACGGGCGACGGCACGCTGGTTCTGGAACCGACGTATAAATATATTCTGCTGGAAGATCTGAGCGAATGGGGCGGCTCGATTGTTCTGGACGACGGACTGTTTCTGGCATGCGAGTCCGGTCTGAAGCACAAGGCGGTCATGCGCTCCAATCTCTCCTCTGCGGTTGCCGGAGGCGAAGGACTGTTCAACCTCGGGCTCAGCGGTCAGGGCGTGGTCTGTCTGGAGTCCAATTGTCCGCGGGAAGAGCTGATTGAGATCACGCTCAACAAGGATGTCCTGAAAGTGGACGGCAATTTTGCCATTGCCTGGAGTGCGTCGCTGGAATTTACGGTGGAACGCTCCGGCAAGACGCTGATCGGCTCCGCCGCTTCGGGCGAGGGACTGGTCAACGTCTACCGCGGCACCGGGAAAGTGCTGCTGGCGCCGGTTCTCTAAGCGCAGACGGATACCTGCGGTTTCACGGGAGAGAAAGGACGGTTCCGGCATCTGAGGGCGCATTGCGGGACGCCGGAACCCAACAGAAAGGATTACAGGAGGGCATAGAATGCTTGAATTACAGGACATCTGCTTTCAGGTCCATGAGGACGCTCAGGAAAAGGGGATTCTGAAGCATGTGAATCTGAAGATCGAGGACAATTTCACGGCGATCACCGGACCCAACGGGGGAGGAAAATCCACTATGGCGAAGGTTATCGCCGGCATCATCAGACCGACATCGGGGAGGATTCTTTTCAACGGAGAAGATATTACGGAGCTGTCGATTACGGAGCGGGCGAAGAGAGGAATCAGTTTCGCGTTCCAGCAGCCGGTTCGTTTTAAGGGCCTGACGGTTCTGGATCTGATCAATCTGGCTCACGGGGAGACGCTGTCCCTGAATCAGGCCTGCCGCTATCTGTCCGAGGTAGGGCTGTGCGCTATGGATTACATCAGCCGGGATTTGAACGCTTCTCTCTCCTGAGGAGATATGAAGCGAATTGAGATCGCCATGATCATGGCCAGAGGAACGCAGCTTTCCATCTTTGACGAGCCGGAGGCGGGGATCGACCTCTGGAGTTTTAACAATCTGATCCGGGTGTTTGAGGGGATGAGAGAGAAGATTCACGGCTCGATCATCATTATTTCCCATCAGGAGCGCATCCTGAACATTGCGGATCGGATCATTGTGCTGGCAGACGGTGAAGTACAGGCGCAGGGAACGAAGGAAGAAGTCCTGCCGGAGCTTCTGAACGCGTCGTCCGAAGCCTGCCGGACGCTTTTGAATAAAGTAGTATAGGACGGGGGAAGCGGAAAGATGGATCAGTTGCAGAAGCATATGCTTGAGAAGGTGGCGGACCTCCACGCGGTGCCGGAGGGAGCCTATAATATCAGAGACAACGGAGCGCTTGCGGGAAGAAATACAACCGCCAACATTGATATTGTCAGCAAGCAGGACAAACCGGGAATCGATATTATCATCAAACCCGGGACGAAGAACGAGAGCGTTCACATACCGGTGATCGTAAGCCAGAGCGGCATGAAAGATCTGGTGTACAATGATTTCTACATCGGGGATGGCGCGGACGTGGTGATTGTGGCGGGCTGCGGGATTCACTGCGGCGGCAGCGAGGATACGGAGCACGACGGAATCCATACGTTTTATATCGGCAAAAACGCGCGGGTCCGGTATGTGGAGAAACATTACGGAGAGGGAGAGGGGACCGGGGGACGGATCCTGAATCCCACGACCATCGTCCACATTGACGAGGACGGGTACATGGAGATGGAGACGACCCAGATCAAGGGTGTGGACTCCACAATCCGCGACACAAAGGCGGATCTGAAGGACGGAGCGACGCTGATCATCAAGGAGAAGATCATGACGCACGGCAGCCAGTATGCCGAGACGAACTTTCAGGTGGATTTGAACGGGGCGGGCTCCACCGCGGATGTGGTATCCCTTTCGGTGGCGAAGGGGACGTCCAGCCAGGTCTTCAACTCCAAAATCTGCGGAAATAATCAATGCTACGGCCACACGGAATGCGACGCCATTCTCATGGATGGAGGACATGTGAACGCGGTTCCGTCGCTCGATGCCAACCATCTGGATGCCAGCCTGATTCACGAGGCTGCAATCGGTAAAATTGCCGGAGAACAGATTATCAAACTGATGACGCTCGGGCTTACGGAACAGGAAGCGGAAGAGCAGATCGTAAACGGATTTCTGAAATAACCGTATGCAGAAAAAGAGGACCATCGAGTCATTCGATGGTCCTTCGTTCGTATGCGCGTCAGCCCTTGGCCAGACGGCCCATCACCGCATGATGGATGGAGTTCAGCGGGGACTGCATACAGACGGCGCCGATCTTAAAGGCTTCCATCGGCATTCCGTATACGACGCAGCTGTCCTTGTCCTGTCCGATAGTGTAGGCGCCGGCCCTCCTCATACGAAGCATACCGGCTGCTCCGTCGGCTCCCATACCGGTGAGAATCACGCCGATCGCCCGATTGCGTACGGTGGAAGCGACGGAATCAAAGAGGACGTCCACGGACGGCTTGTGTCCGCTGACCTTCTCGCCGTCGGAACAACTGACCGCGTATCCGGATCCCATGCGAACCACCCGCATCTGCAGGCCGCCGGGAGCGAGCAATACCAGTCCCGGCTGTATCTTGTCTCCGTGTTTGGCCTCGCGCACCTGGAGATTGCAGATCCGGTTCAGACGTTCCGCGTACATGGAGGTGAAACCGGCGGGCATATGCTGCGTAATGACGATTCCGGGCATCTTCGCCGGAAAATGGCGTACCACCTCAAGGATCGCTTCCGTGCCGCCGGTTGACGCACCGATAGCGATGACATCCACATGGGGATGCGGCGGAATGGACGATGTCGGTACTTTCGGCGTCGCCGGCTGCAGATTGAGACCGGTGCTGCTGATCGTACTCCCGGCCGAGGCCGCCTTCGCTTTCTGATACATGGAAGCCGGATCGCGGGAAGGCAGGCGGGGATGCGCGTTCTTTCCGATCGCAAGCTTGGATTTGAGCGTCCGTATGAAGCGGTCCTTTGCTCCGGGATCGCTCTCCGGCTTGCGCACAAAATCCACTGCGCCGGCGGCCAGAGTATCGAACACCTGTACGTTTAATGAAGACACAAGGATAACGGGTACCGGATGAACCGGCAGGACTTCTTTCAGGAACTGCAGCCCGGTCATACCGGGCATCTCGATATCCAGAGTCATGATGTCCGGTTTCAGTACAGGGAGCTTGCTTTTGGCGTCCAGCGCGTTAATCGCGTACCCGATGACTTCAAATCGCTCATCTTCCTGCAGACTTTTGACCAGCCAGCTCCGGAAGAGAATGGAGTCGTCGACCACCATTACACGAATCTTCTGAGGCATGATCCTACCTTCTTTCTTATTATAATGATCTACGGTTCGGTAAAGTCCCTGTCTATCTGCCTGTTTTCTTGTAGATGGCCGGCTGGATGTATTCGTAAGGACAGGTATGTTTGGTCAGTCCTTCCGAATGTCCGATGAACAGATGACCGCCGGGTACGGTGGCGTTATAGAAACGCTGTACCAGGGCGTCTTTCGTATCCTGATCGAAATAAATCATCACGTTGCGGCAGAAGATCAGATCAAATTTGCGCTTAAAAGAGATCGGATCCATCAGATTGAAAGGCCGGAAGATCACGTTCTTTTTCAGAGCCGGAGATACGGTGCATCTGCCCTTCCCGGTCTTCACGAAATACTTGTTTTTCCAGGTCGGCGGAAGAGGCTCCATGCTTTCTTCCGGATAGTCGGCGTGGATCGCTTCGTCCAGTATCTTGTTGGAGATATCGGTCGCGAGGATCCGGGTGTCCCATTCGGACGCCCGGGCGCCGAAATATTCAAGGAGAAACATGGAGATCGTGTACGGCTCCTGTCCCGAGGAACAGCCGGCGCTCCAGATCGCGAGGGACTTGTCCCGGGCGTGTTTTCTCTCCAGTTCCGGAAGCACGATTTCCTGAAAATATTTGAAATGCGCTTCCTCGCGGAGAAAATACGTATAATTCGTCGTCAGCTTGTTCAACATGGCAGTGACCATGTCCGTATCACGGCCGGAAAGGATCTCGTCTACATAACCTTTAAAATCCCTGAACCCCTGAGCAGCCAGCGTATGCGACAGACGGCTTACGATCAGCTGCTTCTTCTTGCTGAGATCAATTCCGTAATGTTGTTTAATGTATATATAGAGACGCTGGAAATCCTGATCAGTCAGAGTCAGCATCTGAATCACCCCATATCATTTCATTATTAATACTGTGCTTTGGCCAGCGCCTGACAGTCCACCGACATGAAGACGCTTCCGTCCTCCATCGTCACCATTCCGTCCAGAAGCTTCTGCTGACGTTTGAGAGGAATCGGGCGTACGTTTTTCAGATCAATGTCGATGACCTGGCGTACGGAATCCACGATGATGCCGAGAGAGACCGAATCGATGTCAAGAACAATGATGCACGTCTCATTGCCGCATTCCGTCTCGGACTTGCCCATGCGCATCTGGATATCCACGACGGGAAGAACCTGTCCCCGCAGGTTGATGATTCCCTTGATATAGGGCGGTACCAACGGCAGGTTGGTGATGGAGTAATTGTTGATGATCTCGATCACGTGACGGGTGCTGATGTACAGGATCAGATCGCCGGACTGAAAGGTCAGGCAGCGCTCGATCGTGGACACGTCATCTGTCTCGGGGGCTTCAAGAAGCTCCTCCTTGGAAATTGTTTGTTCAGACATAACTGCTTCCTCCCTTCTAAAAGCCTTCCAGAGTGGCTGTATGCAGGCTCGGAATATCGAGAATGATGCTGATATTGCCGTCGCCGAGGATCGTACAGCCGCCGATACCGTAGTTTTTCAGTTCAAAACAGTTCAGAAAAGCGGGGAACGGCTTGACCACGACCTGCTGTTCACCGATCAGGTCATCCACAAACAGGCAGAACGAATGATCGCTTGTCTCCACCCAGATCAGGATTCCGTCCTCCAGATGCGTAATTTCTGTGTCGATGCTGTAGAACTGATGCAGCCGGACGATGGGATAGAAACCGCCGATCCGTTCCACCATCTCGTTGCCGTTCTCATCGTAAAGGATCTCGTCCGCCGTGATCTTGAAGGACTGGCGGATATTGGCGATCGGAATGGTGAATATGGAATTTCCCACGGTTACTTTCATACCGGTTACGATGGCCAGAGTCAAAGGGATGCTCATGGTGATCGTAGTCCCCACGCCCAGCTCGCTGGTCAGAGATACCGTGCCGCCCACCGCTTCAATGTTT
>ERZ779627.76-NODE-76-length-32846-cov-6.442957_pt1 | contig 32846 bp, 18 predicted proteins | sample MGYA00514191_ERZ779627 | MGnify/ENA primary metagenome ERZ779627 (study PRJEB29562, sample SAMEA4376705) | mouse gut metagenome | isolation source: Cecum | study: EMG produced TPA metagenomics assembly of the A DSS colitis mouse model was used to assess the microbial... | reverse complement strand
GCTGTCCCACATGATCTCCGGCCTGCCCTACGATACCCAGTGCGGGATCAAGGGCTACCGGCAGGCGGCCTCCCGGCAGATCTTCTCCCGGTGCACCACCGACGGCTTTTCCTTTGATTTCGAGGTCCTCATGCGGGCGGACAAGCTGGGGCTGACGGTGGAGCAGATTCCGGTGTCCGTTATTAACTTCCGGGAGTCCAAGGTAAACGTGGTCAAGGACAGCATCCGGATGTTCCGGGACGTATTTCACATCCGCCGTACCGTGCGGAAAGACAGTCTGTAATGGCGGGCTGCCTGTACAGGAGCGATTTATGAAAGAGAAACTCATCCGTCTGATTCAAATCTTTGACCCGAAGAAATTCCTCAAATTCGGCATCATCGGCGTGCTCAACACTCTGGTGGACTTCGTGGTATTCTATGTGATGGACCGCTGGGTCATCGGAGAGGGACCCCCCCTGGTCCTGTTGGGGACAACGGTGGTCGCCGGGCTCTATATCTCTAACGCCATCGCCTATGTGGTGGCCAGTATCCACTCCTTCGTGTGGAACAAATTCTGGACCTTCCAGAAGCGGGACAAGATCACCCGGGGCGAGGCCGTCCGCTATCTGGTCACCAGCGCGGGCTACCTTCTCATCTCATCCCTGAGCCTGGCCGTTTTCACCCGTGTCCTCTCCGCGCCCTTCCTGGCCGGGCTGGTGCCGGATCACTGGGTCAATATGCTGGCCAAGCTGCCTACAGCCTGCATCACCATCTTTTACAATTACCTCATGAACAAATTCTGGGTGTTCAAAAGCTGAACTGCTTTTCCCGGACAAAAAACAACCCCTCGCTCTTCCAAGGCGCGCTCGCCGTGGATGTCAGCGGGGGATTTTTTATCTCTTTCGGGGCCCGGCCGTTTCATTGCCCCTGTTCCTCCAGGATCCGGCCCTCTATGGTCTCCAGACATTTCAGAAGTAAGGGATTAAAAGCGCCGCATTTCCCGCTCAGGATCAGCTCCATGACCTCCTCATGGGAGCGGGCCTTCTGGTACACCCGATCCGTGGTCATCGTGCTGTACACATCCGCCAGTCCCACCACCTGGGCGGAAATGGGGATCTCCTCTCCGCCCAGTCCGTCCGGGTAGCCGCTCCCGTCGTACCGCTCATGGTGCCACCGGCATATCTCATACGCCGTTCTCACCAGCGGCTCCTCCTGGTCCAGCGGCAGCTCCCTCACCATATCCGCCCCGATCAGCGTGTGGTCCTTCATCACGCTGAACTCCACTTCCGTCAGCCTTCCGTACTTGTTCAATATCTCGTTGGGCACCGCGATCTTCCCGATATCGTGGATGGCCGCCGCCAGGCTGATCCGCAGGATATCCGACTGGTCCAGGGCATACCTGTCCGTCTCCTCTCCCAGCCGTTCCAGCAGCAGCTCCGTCAGCTGGCGGATCTGGCGCACATGGCTCCCGCTCTCTCCATTCCGAAACTCTATGATGTTGCTCAAAATGTCCACCATCAGGTTTGCCTGTTCCATCCGCTCCCGGATCTCCTCCGGGCTCCCGCCCGTCTTTTCCGCTCTCATTCCCGTCTCTCCTTCCGCAGCCTGTTCAGCACCAGGACCTCAAAGTTCTCCTTCTTCCCCTTCAGGTGGATATCCCGCCCCAGGGACGTGGTCTCTCCCCGATCCCCAAGCCGGTCCGCCACCTCCTTGCTGATATATATCGCGCCCGGCGGCGCAATGGACTCCAGGCGGGACGCCGTGTTCACCGTGTCCCCGATGGCCGTGTAATCCTTCCGGTCGGGCGCCCCGAAGGACCCCACCACCGCCGTCCCCATGTGGATCCCCACGGAGAACGCCACCTCCTGACCGTACAGCTCCTTCGCGTAGGCTCCGAACTCACCCGCCTGCTCCTGCATATCCATCGCCGCCCGGCACGCCAGGTACGCCTTGTCCTCGCAGGGCAGAGGAGCGCCCCAGAACGCCATCGTGCAGTCCCCGATGAACTTGTCCAGCGTCCCCCCGCTTCTCTGGATCGCCTCGCTGGTCAGCGTCAGGAACCGGTTCAGGATCTCCACCACCTTCTCCGCCTCCAGCTGCTCCGACAGGCTGGTAAAGCCCCGGATGTCCACAAACAGCACCGCGATCTCCATGCTCTTTCCGCGGAAGTCCTCGTCCGTCACTCCGTCCCGCAGCAGTACCTCCACCACCGCCGGCTCCATGTACCGGGAGAAGGTGTCCATCACCCGGCGCCGCTGCATCTCCGCCAGCCGCCGCCGGCTGATGCTGTTTTTCAGCCGCAGATTCACCGTCGCCGGATTGTACGGCTTGCGCAGGAAATCCCACGCCCCCGCCTCCAGACACCGGTTCTCCGTCTGAAGCCGCTCGTCCCCGGACGAGATCAGCACCGGGATGTTCTGCCACCGCGCTTCCCGGTTGTACCGCTCCATAAATGCGTACCCGTCCATCCGCGGCATCACCAGGTCCAGCAGGATTCCCTCGATCTCTTCCGTATGGGCCGACAGCACCTCCAGCGCTTCCTGTCCATCCGACGCCTCCAGGATCTCATAGTCCCCCTCCAGGAAGCTCCGCAGGATATCCCGGTTGATCTCGTCGTCATCCACGATCAGGATCGTCGCCCTCTGCTCCATTCTCTTCTCCTCTTTTCGCCGCCCTCAGCGGTTCCAGGGGGTCCTCCGCCGGCCCCGCCGGCCTCCGAAGCAGGTCCACATCTGCCGGGCCAGGCGCAGTACATCGTTCTGCTCTCCCACCCGCAGCCCGGAGAAGGCCTCCACCTTCCGCAGCTGCCGCTCCAGCTCCTGCTCGTCCTCCGCGCCGAAGATCTCCATAAATGAGACCTCCGCCGTCCCCTTCGGCTCTCCCAGGTCCACCCCGGCCAAGTAGTCGTCCAGCAGCCCCTGTTTTCGGAACAGGTCCGCCGTCGCCTCCGCCAGCTGTTCCAGGAAGGCCAGGTCCCGCTCGTCAAACAGCATCTTATCTGTCCGGTTGATCACCTGGATGCACCCGAACACGATCTGCTTCAGCGACAGCGGCACACAAATCATGGATTCCGTCCGGAATCCCGTCTTCGCGTCGGCCTTCCCCGCCCACCGCGGGTCCTTCTGGCAGTCGGAGATGATTTCCGGCCTCCCCGTCTGGATCACCTTGCCGGCGATTCCCTCTCCGGGCAGCAGGGAAAAGCCCTTCAGGTCGCCTCCTCCGAACACCGCCTTGGGACGGATCCGCCCGTCCCCGAACTGGTCGTAGAACCAGAAGGTCCCCGCCTGGGCGTGGACCACCTCCACCACCGTGTCCAGCGCCGCCGTCAGCGCTTCCTCCAGCCGCTTCGTGTTTCGGATACTCCGCTCCAGCTGTTCGATCGTCCGCTGATAATGGACGCCCTTCATCGCGTCCCACATGGATTCCAGCTCTGTGCTCAAGTCTTTCCACCTCTCTTTTCCTGGAATTTCTCCTCCTCCGGTGTCAGGTCCAGAACGTCCCCCTCCCGGGCAAAGCGGATGCCGGGCATGGCCGCCGCGGCCTCCCGTTCCAGCGCCCGCAGGGCTTCGTCCGCCCGTTCCGGGCTGTGATGGGTGATGATGAGCCGGGCCGCCCGGTTCTCCTGGGCCACCGCGCACCCCTTCTGCCAAGTGGAATGGCCCCAGCCGGGGCGCTGCCGGTACTCCTCACGGGTGTACATCCCGTCGTAGAGCAGTATCGAACAGTCCCGCGCCATATGCCCGGGGAAGGGAGCGGAATGCTCATAGTCAAAGGCGGCGCACACCGCGCCGTCCTCCGTCTCCACCCTCAGGATGCTCGCCCCGTCCGGGTGGTTGGAGGGATGGAACAATACCCGGCCTCCCTCCAGCTCCACCTGTCCCGGCGAAGCCGCCTCATGCAGCTCCGCCTGCTGGGTATAAGGCCAGAAGGGCGGGCTGATGAACCGGGTCAGGGTCTCCCCGCCGAACCAGCTCCCAAACTGGGCGTAAAATCTGGGCTGGACGGGGAACACGCTCCAGTTCAGCAGGCCGATCAGGTGATCGTAGTGGAGGTGAGTCAGGAGCACGTCGATCTGATCGCAGTCCCGCAGCAGCTCCTTCGCCCGATAGAGACCGCTCCCGCAGTCCAGGATCACCGCGTGCCCGCCCCGCTTCAGGATATAGCAGCTGGTCGCTCCGCCGAACTCCTGATACTCAGCCCCGGACACCGGCCAGCTTCCGCGGCAGCCCATCACATGCAGCCGCCACCGCTCTCGCTCCCTCAATTCTATCCCTCCCTCCGGCCGGGGGCGGGAGACCGCCCCCGGCCTTCGTTCATCCAGTCAATCTGCTCCCGCGACGGGACAGCGTCAGCGCCTGCGGTGCTTCTCCCGGGCGAAAATCACACCCAGGATCCCGAAGGCCGTCACAGCCGCTAGGGTCAGCAGGGCAAAGCCGCTCCGCTCCCGGGGGGTCAGGTCACGGCCCAGGCCGTGGCCCACCTCAAAGTCGGAGTTCCCGGCGTCCTCCGGGGCAGCCCCCTCCTCGTCCAGGCCGCCCAGGGTCTTACCGGGGGCGGGGTCCGTGGTCTTGCGGGGCGCGTCCCCCAGCAGAGACTCGGTGACATAGGGGCTGTACTGGCCGGTGATGGGGTCGTAGGCCACCATGGCGGGCCCCAGCTCGGCCATGAGCTGCCGGGTATGGAGCTCCTCCGAAACCAGCGTGACAGCCTCGGGCAGGCTCTGAGGGGGCTGGGCCGACTGGTCCGGATAGTAGGTCTTGCCCTCCAGACTGTAGGTTCCGCTCTTTTCGTCATAGCTCACGCTGTCGCAGGAGATGGTCTCCAGCCCGCCGGAGGGCTTTGCCTGAAATACCTTGCCCTCCTCCGGCTGAATAAACAGGGTATCCGGGAGTTTTCCCCCGTCCGGGGCGGCCCCGCCGGGGGCCGCCGTTCCGGTCTCGCCGGAGCCGCTGTCCAGCAGCGCGCCGGAGCTGTCTTCCGGCAGCTGACCGCCCTCCTCGCCCGGGCCGCCGTCCTCGGGGCTGACTGCGCCGCCAGGCAGGCCGCCGGGACCCGCAGGCCCGCCGGGGCCGTTGATCTGATTGGTGCCGTCTTCGGTGAGTTGGCCCTCCTCGCCGGCCGAGTCCTCCTCACCGGGCATACCGGCCTCGCCCGGCTCGCCGGTCTCGGCGCCCAGACCGTTCACGCTGGCACCGCCGCCAAAGCCGGAGTCCGGTCCGCCCGACTCCTCCGGACCTGCGCCGTTCTCCATAGAGAACGCATCGCCGCCTGTTCCCAGGCCGCCGCCCAGACCGTCGCTGGAGAGGCTGGAATCCCCTGTGCTCTCATAACCGCCGGAGATCCCGTTCTGGCCGGGGTGCAGCTCCTCCTCGGGGTCGCGGTAATTCTTGGCCTCCTCCAGGGCGTCGCCGTAGGTGGGATCGTGGGGCACGGTGGTCTCGCCCGACGGGCCGAAGATGGAGGTGATATAGTCCTTGGCATAGGCAAACAGGGTCTGTCTGGTCACCGGATGGGAGTCGTAGACCACAAAATTCTTGCCGAAGTCCACCACACAGACCTGGCCGGTCCTATACCGCAGGACCACGATGCGCTCACTGGCGTTGAAGGTATTGGACATCTGCCCAATACCCTCGGGCGCCCACTTCGAGCACTGGATGGCGGCGAGGTAGCTGGTCAGCTTCCCCTCCTGGTCCAGAACGGCGAAGTAGTTGCTCTTGGCGTCGCTGGTGCCGGCGGTGGTCAGGAGCACGCCGTCGTAGACATAGCCCTTGTACGGCGAGATGGTATAGAGACTGTTTTCCAGCTGATAGAGGCGCTGGTCCAGCTTCTTGCCTCCGTACAGGGTGTAGTTGTGGAACACCTCCACCTTGGTCTTGCGGTTCCCGTAGGTGTAGGAGAGGAAGGGCTGGGCCTCCGCCTTGGCGGCGTTGCCGCTGACCGAGCCGGCCACAGTGGCGGAGTCTCCGCTCAGCGTATAGATCGTGCCGTCGCTGGTCAGCGCCTGATTCCCCCAGAGGTGGATCACATTGGTCAGCTCCCCGCCGCCGTTTGCCTTGACGAAGCCGGTGGCCGTCGCGGTCTCCTGCACGGTAAAGTCATACTTGCCGCAGCGCAGCACTCCCGTACCGGGGGCCGTGTTCTCGGAATTGGGCTGATTGCTGTCCCACTGGTCGATGAAATACCACCAACCGCCGTTCACCAGGGTATTCCGGCACAGGTCCTTGGCCTGATAGTTCTTCCCGTTCAAGGTCAGATCGGTCTTGAAATCATAGGTCATGGAGGCCGCGCCGTTTTCGTCCGTGGCGAGGGACACGCCGCCCAGAGTTACAGTTGTCCCGGCGGCCGCCTCCACGTTCAGGGTGTCGATGCCGGAGGCGTAGATGACCGTCTCGGTGGTGGGGGTGACGTCCCCCGGCGGGGGCAGAGGCACGCCTACCACATTGCCCTCCGAGGCCGTCCAGCCTGGGTCAAAGAGGCTGGCGTCAGACCAGCGGGCCAGTTCGGTCACCTGGCTGGGGGTCTGGTCGGTGGCCCTGGCCGCGCCCTCCGGACGCACCGGGGTCGGCTCGCCGCTGACAGAGTGTTTATTGTCGTCCGCCGTCCGGGGCCCGATGGCGGGATAGGGGAAGAACCTGTTCCCGTCCTGCTCCAGGTTCTCCATGTACCAGTTGGCGCGGCCGGTAACATAGTCGTAGGGCGCGCCGCTCACCGTCTTTGTCCCCCAGGTGTCTTTGCCGGTGAAGCCATGGTCCTCATAGAACTTCCTGGTATACAGGTCGCCCGCCGGAATCAGCATACCGCTCTTGGGCCGGGCCCCATAGGGGTCGGTCTCTGTCGCCGTGGCCACGGCCTCGATGTCCCTGGCCAGCTGGCCGTTCACCGTGCTGTTGTCCCAGACATAGACGTCCTTAAAATCGTGGCTGGTGAGGTTGACGGTAGAGATGTCGTTGGCCCAGAGGGAGTTCTTTCCGTCGCCGCCTACCACATTGGTGGCTACGATGATGTTGGTCAGGGCGTCGTCGGCCATGCCGGTGGTGGGGGTGCTGATCACGCCGAAGATGCCGCCGGCGTAGCCGCCCGCCGCCCGGATCTCCTCGCTGGCGGAGATACATCTGGTCATCTTCCGGGTATAGTTGACGGTCGCATCGTTGACCCGGACGTATCCGATGAGGCCGCCCGCGCCCTGGCCCGCGGCGGAGACCTTCGCGCCCGAGATGCAGTCCCGGATGTTGAAGGAGCCCCAGGTATATCCCACCAGGCCGCCCGCGCCGGAGTAGGTCGTGAACTCCGCGGGCTTGCTGCTGCTCTCCGGCCTGGTGCCGGTGGCGGTGATCACCACATCCTCGGCCACATAGCAGTTTTCCATCTGGACGACGGAGCCGGTGGTGCCGCCGCCCGCGATGCCGCCCACGCCGGACCGGCCGGTGATGCGGGTATTGCGGACCACGATGTTGGTAAGGTGGACGCTGGTGGCGCCCTGGCTGTGGAAGCCGCACACGCCGCCGGTGTACATGGTGTAGTTGGGGTTCACCTTCTTGCCCGGGGGCGGGTCCAGTTGCCGGCTGGTGATATCGCAGTTGTAGATTTCGGCGTCCTTTACGGTGCCCTCCAGGTCCGCGGCGATGCCGCCGGTCAGGTAGCCGCCCTCTACGGTGGTGTTCTCCACCCGGATGCGGCGGAGGGGCTCAGCCCGGCTGCCCAGCCGGCCGGTATAGCCGCCCACACCCAGACCATCTGTGTCGCCGGTGTAGCCGATGGCGCGGTCGTCGTAGACCTTGCAGCCCGTCACAAGGACGTCCTGCTGGTAGTTATAGACGGAAGTGATCCCGGCGAAGGAACCTCCCAGGGCGTCGGTAATGTGGACCTCTATGTTGCGCAGGGTAAGGCCGTTGATGTTGATAAGGCCGGTGGTGCCCACAACGCCGCCCACATAAGTACGGCCATTTAGAATTTTGATATTCTCAAAGGTGCCGGTGAGCATATGGGTATAGTTGTTCTTGCCGTCATTTCCGCCGGTGGTGCCCACAACGCCGCCCAGCCAGTTGGAGGGCATATTCACCTCGATATTGCGGGCATTCACCTCGGTCATAACGCCTGTCAGGTTCGCCACGATGCCGCCGGCGTAGTCGGTGTACCCCATGGCGGTCCCCGTGCGCTTCATGGTCAGGCCGTCCACGCTCACCCGCTCCATGTGGCCCTCGGCCCGGCTGACAAAGCCGAAATAGGAGTTGCTGTACTGAACCGTCTCCAGGGTGATGTTCTCAAAGGCCAGGTCCCGGAGACCGGCGCACAGCAGGATCAGGCCGGAACGCTGCCGGTTGAAGTTGGTCAGGTTAAACTGGCCGGTGATATCCTTGAAGTACAGCCGCTCGATGGTGTGGTCCACGCACTCGATCCAGGGCTGGGCGTCCACCCTGGCGACAAACTGCAGTCCGGCGAAGCCCACGCCTCTCCCCTGCGCCCCGCCTGTCTTGACGGTCTCCCAGGTAACGCCCTCGGGGCCCTCCAGACGGCCCAGGCGCAGGCCCCTGTAGTCGGTGGTGCCTCCGCTCGTGCCGCCGCCCTGGTCCCGGAAGTCCACCAGACCGGTGATGCGGAAGTTCTCGTTGGTGTAGCCGTGGCCGCCCTCGGGGGAGACGAAGCTGTTCCAGGTGGCCACGTCCGGAATATTCCAGTAGAAGGGCCGCTGATAGAACACCTGGGCGTTGAGCTCCCGGCCGCCCGGCTGTACCGTAACGGTCATGCGGTAGTAGTCCAGGGCCTTGGTGCGCTTCCCGGTGACCACCGAGAAGGAGGTGGAGTCCTTGCCGGGGTTCCAGTGGATCACCGCGTCGCCGTTTTGGAAGGCGACGTCCGACATGTCTATGCCGTCGATCATCACCTTGAACATGGCGTTCAGCTCAGCCTCCGTCTTTCCGGTAAGGTCCAGACCGGGGTGGTTCAGGGTGCAGTTGGCCGTCATGATATCGTTGGGCTCATTGTACTCTGTGGAGTCCACCACCAGCTCGTAGTTGTTGGCCTCAGGCAGGGGGATGTCGTCCTGGCCCCAGAGCAGCTCGCCCGTGCCGGGGTGGAGCAGCTTGGGAAAGGCGGGCTTCGACTGGATAATGGGGGCATAGCTCCAGCCGGCGCCCAGCTTGATGATCTCCGTCCACGTACCCGCGCTGCGGAGGGTCTCCTCGTCGAACAGGCGGCGGACCTGATAGGAGTCGTCCTTGGGCTCGCTGTTGACGGTCTGGCCCGCGTAGGCGTAGACCGCCTGGCCGCCCAGAATATCCAGGCTATTGGCCGCGCCGATGGCCCGGTGGGAGTCGTCGGGGGTCACCGACAGGATATTGCCCAGAGCCAGACCGTTGGTGTTGGCCGCGCCGCCGGAGTAGCCCGAGATGCCGCCCACAGTACCGGTAGCGTGGAAGGAGTCGATCTTCACATCGGCCCAGGTGTTCTGGGTATAACAGTTGCTGTTGGACTGATAGCCGATGATGCCGCCGACCCAGTTGGCCTTGGCGGTGATGAAGCCGGTGGCGTAGCAGTCGGTGACCGAGTTATTCGCGCTGTAGCCCACAATGCCGCCCGCCTGATAGATCACGGGGGACTTGTTGGCGGTGATGGTGATATCCCGCACATAGGAGGAGCGGATGGAGCCGTACCACTCCGCATGGCCCACCAGTCCGGCAATGCGGACGGCGGCGCTGGAACCCAGGTCGGTAATGGTGGTGTCGGCGGCGGAGCAGCCGACCACAGAGCCGCTCCACATATAGGCGGCGACGGCCCCGATGTAGCCCACCCCCTCGATCCTGCCGTTCCGGATGTGGACGTTCTCCAATGCGGTGCTGCTGAGCTCCCGGATCAGGGCGGTGCGGGCGTTCCCGCTGGGGGTATCGGCGGCGGCGGTGATGGTCAGGCGGTCAAAGACGATGTTTTTCACCGTGCCGCCGTTGCCCACAGAGTAGAACAGCCAGGGCCGGTTCACGTTGGCCAGGTTGATGTTGCTCAGGGTGTACATCTGGCCGTCGATCTTGCCGGAGAAGCCGGTGGTCCCCTGGGCGGTGGCGCTGCCGTCGATGGTCATGAAGGCCGGGGCCTGCACACTCCTGAAGTCGATGTTCCTGACCACCCGGTAGTTCCAGTTCATATGGGTGTTGATCTGGTTCCAGTCGTTGGTGTCGGCCACCTCCTTCCAGAACTCGATGTTCTGGGTGTGGTAGCTCAGGGTGCTGTTGAGGGCGGCGGTGCCCCGCAGATAGGTCAAGTCGGTAATGGTGTAGTAACTGAGGTAGTCAATGGCTTTGGCGTGGACAATGACCTCCCACAGGCCGTCCTCGGTGCGCCGCTGGTCGATCACCTCCAGCTCCAGGGTATTGCGCTTGTTTTTGCCCGTCCCGGTGCTGGCGGTGATGTTCTGGATGGTGTAGCCCTTGTCGTTCTGGAAGACAAAGCGGACATAGCCCTCCTCGTTTTTGGGGGCGCCCCGGTTGGGGTCCCAGTCGTCACTGACGGGCACGGGGACCTCACCCTCGCTCCGGGTGGGGAGCGGGATGTACTCCTGATACTTCTGTAATTCGTTGGGCAGGTTCTTCAGCCGGGGATAGAAGCCCATGGGGACGCAGCCTTCGGCGTCGAAGGCGTCCCCCAGGGTATCCGCCTGCCACTGAACGTCCCGCAGGCCCTTGACCGGCTGCTGGTAGATATAACGGGGGTTGTTCTCGTGGGCGGCGTACTTGTAGTCGGTGAAGTAGCTGAGGTTGCGGTTCATATCCTGATTGCGGGCGATGGTAAGGCGCACCGGTGTGCTGACCCGGTTGTTATAGGTCTTATCCCCGCCGTCCATATAGGCGGAGTAGACGTAGAACTCGCCCACGTGGTAGCTGTCCAGATACTCGCCGATGGCGTCGTACCACCCCACCAGGGCCCGGCTGTAGTTGACAGGGGTTTCGGGCTGGGCATACCAGGTGTCGTAGACGGTATAGACGTTCTGGATCACTGCCTGATGGTAATTGTGACTGATCAGTCCGCCGTAGTAGGGGGTCCCGTTGTAGCTGGGATTGCCGTAGAGCAGCACGCCGTGGGTGTTGTCGGTGTAGACATAGCCGTCTTCGATCACGCCGCGGTTGGCATAGAAGATGCCGCCCAGGGCCCAGTCATTGGCGTGCAGGCGCAGGTCGCCCCCCAGCTTGACGATGAAGTTGTGGATCCGGCCCAGGTTGTTGTAGCAGAGCAGAGACCGGCCCGCACTGGTAACGTGGACGGTGCTCTGGGTGCGGACGATCACGTTCTCCAGCACGCCGTTGAAGCCGTTTTGATAGAGCACCGCGCCCGGGTTGGTGTAGTTGAGGACACCGCCGGGGTAGTCGTAGACCAGATTGCGGATCACGCCGTTGTTATAGCCGATAAAATAGGGGTAGCTGCCGAAAGCGGCGTCCGCCCGGCGGGTGATGACGTGCCCCTGGAAGTCCAGGGTGCCGTTGAGGGTAATGTGCGCGTTCAGGTTGAGGTAGTGCTCAAAGTCGGCTACCACCAGGAAATTGCCGTAGGGGTTGCGGAAGATCTTGCGCATCTCCTCGTTGTTCCGGATGGTGTCGTAGACTCCGTCGGTCTGGAACTCGATGGAGTCCAGCACCACAAGGCTGCCCTTGTAGTCGGCGGACAGGGTGAGCCGGTACTTGGTGTCGGGGGTCAGCTTCTCCTTCAGCAGCTTCATCACGCCCTCGGCGTCGCTCTCCTCAGGGATCCAGCTCCCCTTGTAGGTGGACCACAGGCTCTCGTCCGCCCGGACGTCCGGGTCCTTGGGGACCAGAATCACTTTTTGTTCCAGCTCACAGGGCTGCTCGCCGTAGCTGGGCTGCTGGATGGAGTCGGAGCGGTAGAGCTTGAGCACCACCCAGGGGGTCTTGATGTCGTTGAGGTAGCCCTGGGTATCCTCCACAGTCACGTCCACCTTGGCGTCGTAGCCCTCCGCCTCACTCACGGTGGACAGGCGGTAGAGATAGTGGAGGCTGGCGGGGGTTGTGTATGAGGCGGAGATGTAGTGGACGCCGATGGGCACCCGGAACAGGCCGCAGTTGCTGACGCCCACCCGGCCCATATAGCCCTTTTCCGCCGAATACAGATTGTAGCCGTCGCCGTTCATCTGGCCGGCATAGACCTCGCCGGGCTTCACAGGGAGCATGTGGAGGGTGGCGTAGCCGCCATTCGACGACAACGTACCGTCGCTGTTGTTGTTGCGCATTCCTGCCTCTATGGTAGCGCCGTGCTGGGCGTAGGTCTCGCAGTAGTTCTCCCCCTTGGGCTGGGTGTAGCCCAGCAGGGTAAAGCCGTGCTCCTTGAGGTAATCCCGGCCGTTGATGATGATGCGGAAATATTTGGCATTCTCGGGCACTGCCACCACCGGAACGGTGCCACCTCGGGTATTAGTGGTATACCAGTTCACATTCCAGTTGTTTTCCCAGGTATACCGGCCGGCGTTCTTCTCCGTGTAGAAGCGGAAGTGGCTCTCATTGTCGGTCCCGGTGGTGGGGTGGTGTCCGTCCAGTTGGATGAAGTGGATGGTATTGCCGTCAATGGGAATCAGGGGGCTCATGTAGCGGTCGCTGCCATAGGTATGCCAGTAATTCAGGCCGCTGTCAGTGTTTGCGGACTCGCCTGGGTTGCCTAGATACCCCTTCTCCTCGGACTTTGCCAGCTCGTCCTGGAGCTCCTGACCGGTGATGCGGTAGAACACCTGGCCGTCGGTCATACCCTCCCGGGCATGGAAATCCAGACCCACCAGATTCAGCGATCCGGTGAGGAAGCTGCCGCCTTTGAAGTTGTGCTCCCAGAGGGTCCACTCGTACTTCTGGTTGGTGAAGCCCTCGGCGTCGTTGAAGGATTTGGCCACAAAGCGCAGGGAGTAATTGGCCCCGGGGATCAGCCCCTCGAACCGGAGGCGCTGGGGGTCCTTGTTGGCGTGGAGCTCCCGGACCTGGAGCCGGGTGCCCGTTCCGCCCTCCTCCGACTCGCCCAGGAAGTAGAGGTAGGCGTACACCAGCCCGTCGTCCTCGTTGATGGTAACGTCGGGGTCCTCGATCCACAGGTCCAGATATTCCAGCACGTCCCCGGCGATGAACAGGTCGTTATAGTGGAGCTTGGGCTGGATCTTTCGGGTGGTGAACTCCGTCACGGTGAGGCTGGTGGGGATCTGATACTCGATGCCGCTCTTGATGACCACAGACTCCATCCGCATCACATGGCGGGTGGAAGTGCGCATGGTATCGGTGGGGATGTCGATGCACAGAGTCATGGTGGGGAGGAAGACGTCCTCCTCCCGGTTCTCGTCATACACCTTTTTCATGAGCATGGCCTGCCAGGGATTCCTGCCCTCCCGCTCATAGATGCTCTCAGCCCCCTCCAGGCGGATGGTGGGCTCGGTGGGGCCGCCCTGATACAGGACTACGGAGTTGGTCTTCTGATCATACGCAAACTGACCGGCCGCATCCAGGTCGCTCATCTTCAGCGTGACAGTGCTCACCAGCTTGCCCGACTCCTTCTCCGTAAGGAAGAAGCGGAACTCGTCCACCAGGGGCAGAATGTCTACAGTGGTGCGGTTGTTCATGGTCATCTGGATGGTGCCGGAGGTGTCCAGCAGGTTGACCACGCCGCTGCTGAAATTCACGTTGCCGCTGGCCAGCGAGGCGGTGTAGCTGCGCATACTGCCCAGCACCTGATCCTCCACCCGGGGCAGGCTGCCCGCTTCGGCGGCTCCCGCCGCGGTGGGCTGGGGATCATAGGAGCCGGAGGCCTTTATGGTATACAGCTGGGCAAAGGCCAGAGACTCCAGGGTGAGCTCATAGGTCTTGCCGTCGGCCGGCTCGGGCAGCTCCAAAGTGCCGGTGTTTTCACTGCCGAACGCATCGGTATTGGGCCTGCCGCCGATGGCGACCCAATGTCCGTAGATGGAGGATGCCTCCCCCTTGGCGTTGGAGACGGTAAGGCTCAGGGGCAGCGTCCTGCCGTCGCTCCCCCTGGCCAGCGCGCCGTCCGGGTCGCTGACCGTGACCTTCACCGTAAGTTTGTCGGTGACGTTCTCGGTCTCCACAATGGCCACAGTGGGGGCAGTCTTACAGGTAAATATGGTACCGCCCCACGCGCTGCTGTCCTCCGCCCCGCCCGGCCCGGCGATCTGAAGCGGCAGCTGATTGCCCCAGCGGTCCTTGGCAGCGACCGCCACGCTGTAGCGGGTGTTGGAATCCAGCTTGGGTGTGGAGGAGAGGTACACCGTGCCGCCGGGCAGCTTGGCCTTGTTCATGACCGACGACCCGGCGGACAGGGTCACCGGAGGGCCGCTGGGACGCCCGTCATCACCCAGAGGCGTCAGGGTATACTCCATACGGTGTATGTACGGAAGGGAGTCCTTTTTGAAGTTTTCAAAATCCAGATCATCGCCCGTCAGCTCCGGGTCATAATCGGACGTGTTGGCGATGGTGAAGTTGTTCAGCTCCATGGCCGAGTCCTGTCCGGCAAAGACGGTATCCCACTTGGCCTGGATGTCCTGAACAAAACCTTCTATCCCCGGGGTCTCCAGCTCGTAGAAGTCGGAATAGCAGGTCTTGCGGGCAAAGGTCAGGGTATAGGTGCCGTCATCGTTCACCTTCCGGTCGGTCTCTTCGGTATAGCGGTAGTAGAACTGGACATAGATCTTGGTCTCAGGGGGAATGGGCGCCATGGCGATGGTCTGGCTCCCTACAAAGGTACGGCGGATAATGGTGGATTTGCCCTCATGATCCGCGGCACTGTATACGTTCACCTGGTTTCCGTTGGCGTCCGTGACGGTGTCCGAGGGGGCCATGTTCCCGATCAGACGGCGGTAAATACCCACCTTGACTCCCTTCTGGATGGCGCCGTAAGGGTCGTTGATGTCCAGCTCACCGCCCAGGGCGTAGGACCAGGCCTCCATGTCTTTCAGCTCGACCACGGGGTCCTGATACTCCATGGGTATCGTGGGCTTGGGCTTGGCGTCGGGGTTGGGGGGGAGGGTCTCGCCGGGGTTGGGGTTCGGATTCTCCTCTCCGCTGCCGCCGGAGCCGTCGCCCTTATCGCCCTCTCCGCCGTCTCCCTGATCGCCGTCATCATCTCCGCTTGTATCGCCGTCCGGGCCGCTGCCGGAACCGTTAGAACTGCCAGAGCCGCCGCTGCCGGCCTGGTTTCCGCCGCCGCTGCCGCCGGAACTGCCGCTGCCAGACCCGCCGCTGCCGCCGGAGCTGCCCGAGCCGGAGGAGGAGCCGTTGTCCCCTCCGCCGCCGGAGCCGTCCGAGCTGCTGTCTCCGGGGTCGGACGAGCCGCCGTGATCACCGTCGTCAGAGTCATCCGGGTCATCCGGGTCGGAGGGACTGCCGCCCCCGTGACCGCCCTGACTTGTGCCGCCGCTTCCCCCCGCTCCGCCGGAGTGGGAGGGGTCGGAGGGTCTGGAGATATGGGAGTCTCCCGACCCGCCCTGGCCGGGCTGGAAGGAGGGATCGTCGGGAGAGAGTTCACCGGGATCTTCCTCACCGTCGCCCGCCGGGTCCTGTTCCTCTCCCGGCTCCGGATCGACCTCCGCAGGCGGCACAAGGGTGCCGGCGGTCGCGTCGCCGGGCTCGCCGGGGCGCACCTCCCCCTGGGTGGGGTCGCGATGGCTCCCGTCGCCGCCGTTGAGGATCTCCTCGATCTCCTGGGTCTGGTCCTCGATGGGCTGATTGTTTTCCGCCCGGTGGATCACGTCCTCCAGCAGGTCCAGCGCCCGGAGCAGGCTGGCGTAGTCGTAGGTATGGCTGCCGATGGTGAGCTTCGCGTCAAAGACAGACTCTTCCTCCGCGTAAACAAGGGCGCCGGTATCCAGATAGTACCAGCGAATAGCGGACTCCGTCATCGCCAGGATGCTGTTGGAGGGAATGTCGTGGGTGGTGACCCGGTTTTCAAAGGTAGCCGCCTGGGCATTCATAAACAGCTTGTTTTGAAGAGCCAGGAGAATAAACTCCTCCGCGTCGGCCTGGTCCAGGTTGCTGTTGTAGGTATAGCCGTCTGTGAGGTAAAGTCCCTCATAGGTGCGCAGCAGATCGACTTCAGCGGAGACCAGCCAGGTCTCCTCATCCAAAAAGCGCAGGCCCGCGCCAGAATTGATGTAAATGGGGAAGCTGCGGTCGATGGAAGAGCGGTCCGCGCCTACATAGTAGCCGCTGAGCGAGGAGTAGACCACGTCTTCATATCCTACGTCCACCAGCGAAACCGCTGGACCATCGCCGGAAGAGAGCAGACGGGACAGCCCGGAATCGGCGGGCACCGCATAGCCGTCTTCCGCCATGATCGCCAATGTGTCCATACTGTTCAGCGCCACGGCGGTAATGACCGCCATCAGCACAACAGCCGCAACAAACATCCTCTTCATGTTCTTCATTTAGGATCAACCTCCGTGAACACCGGCCTTTTGCTGGATAAACATTCTAATTCATGTTCAGCCTACCGGGTCAAGAAGCTCGGGACGGCTGAAAAGCAGGGTGCGCTTGCCAGCATAATTGGTCATGGAATCGTTAAGCAGGGAGATCTCGTAATCTCCTGTCTCAATACTGGCCGTCACAGGCCCCTGGGGAGACTCCATAAAAAATTCCTTACTGGCGTAATTAAATACCATCACGTCTCCGGTGTAGACCGCCTCCACATAGGACAGGGGCGGCAAAGCGATCCGGTAGCCGTTAAAAGTGAGGATCACAGGCTCCAAAAAAATATACAGATCCTGCCCGCTGTACAGGAAACCCGACTCCAGGCTCAGCTCTTTACCCTCCCGGGTCAGGGATATCCGGCCGCTGGCAGTCTTGCGCAGCTGGGTAAAGTATCCCAGCCGTCCGTGCGCCCCGCTGCGGGGGGCATAGTAGACCATATCCTGCGTAATGGTGGCCTCGTCCCTGTCCTCATAGTAGATGGGCAGATCATTGGCGGCGTGCTGGCCGCCGCTGTCCTTGATCATCGTCTTTCCCTCTGAGGTACGCAGAAGGGTGGTCCCCTCCTCCATCCGGTACACGCTCCCGCCGTAATACTGGCAGGGCTTCCCCTCCAGCTCACAGCTCATCAGTTTCCGGGTAAAAAACAGATTCACGGCCACTACCACCACAACAGCGGCGGCCACCGGCGCCAGCAGGATCAGCCGCTCCGCCCAGCTCAGGCGGCGCCAGCGGGTAGCCGCGGAGACCCGGCGGCGTCTCTTCTCTCCGCTCTGCCGGGCGCGCCGTTCCGGCTCCCTCAGCCGCTTCCCGCCGCTACTCTCCGCCGGCGGCGTTGTGACCGGATTCTGTGTTCCATTCATACTCAAAGTTAGTGCCCCTCCCCGCGGAAATGTCATTGAGCTCTGTCAGGAACAGGTAGACCCCGAACAGAGCTGTAAATAGCGCCATGCAAATATAGAGCACATAAAAGAGGGTCTCGGCCGTCACGTCCCGGATGTATCCGCACACCATATTGCACGACATCAGCGCCACAACCTCCAGCCCGAACCACACCAGACGCCCCGGCATCCGCAGCGCCCCTCGCGCCGACAGGCTCCCCAGTACGCCCGGGACCAGAAACAGCAGGTAGTGCGGGACGCTCAGCTTGCGGAAGGCGGCCAGGAAACTGATCAGCAGCAGCAGCTTGATCCAGGAACAGGCCAGCCGCAGGCAGTCCCACCCGCTCAGGCCCAGAAACAGGCCCATCCAGCGAAACCGCCTCTGGTCCACCCACAGGCTCCGGCCCAGATGCAGAACAACAGGCAGCAGCAGGATGGAGGGGATGGCCACGGCCAGCATATGGAGCAGCAGCGGCTCCGCCTGAGCCAGGACGCGAATGGCCAGCTCCGAAAGGGTCATACTTCCCCGCCCCTTTCCCGGGAGCCGTTTGGCGTGACCACAGTCGAGGCCTGCTTCTCCAGCAGGAGGGTAAACTCGTTATGCTGATGCTTGTAGAAGCCCTTCACGCCCTCCAGATGGTACTCCTCGTCCCGGGTCAGAAAGGTGACGCTGCCGTCCACCTTGCCCAGGGCGGGCAGGTAGTCCTCCATGATCAGCAGATTGTACTCCTTGCTGCGCACCCGCACCACGCTGACCCCGGTGATGAGCCGGAGCCCCTTCTCCTCGTCGATCACACGGGCGTGGATGCTGCCCGCGCCGGTTCCGCCCGCCGGGCCCTGCCCCTGCCGGGGCGTCCGCTTTCTCTCCATAGTCCGCTCCTTATCTCCTGTGCGTCCTCAGATACGCGCCGATGTAGATCAGCTCCTGCTCATCCACCCCGTCGCACCGGCCGTCCAGGATGGCCTCCACATCGTCCAGGATGTCACCCACCTCTACAAACAGCCCCGGTATGCCCGTGTACTGCTCCGCTACATACATGGGCTGAGAGAAATAGTTGCGCAGCTTCCGGGCCCGGAAGAAGGTGTCGTGATCCTCCTCGCTCAGCTCGTCGATGCCCAGCACCGCCACGATCTGCTCCAGCTCCTCATACCGGCTCAGGCACTTCAGCGCCCGCTCCACCAGCTGGAAGTGGCGCCTGCCCACCACCTCCGGGTCGATCAGCCGGGAGTTAGTGGCAAATACGTTGATCGCGGGGTACAGGCCCTTCTCCGCCACCTTCCGGTCCAGCACCACCTGGCCGTCCAGGTGCTGGGAGATGGCGTGCACCGCGCCGTCGTTTAGATCGTCCGCCGGGATGAAGATGGCCTGGAAGGACGTGATGGACCCGTCCCCCGTGGAGTTGATCCGCTCCTCCACCTCACTGATCTCACTCAGCAGGGCGGGGGAGTAGCCGTTCTCTATGGGCATATGTGCAAGCTCGGTGGCAATCTCCGCGTTGGCCTGCACCATCCGGTAAATATTGTCGATGAACACCAGCACGTCCTGCTTCTTCTCATCCCGCAGGTACTCCGCCAGGGTCAGTCCCGTGTACACCGCCCGGCTCCGGCTCATGGCGTTGTCTCCCATCTGCCCGAAGGCCATAGAGATCTTATCCAGCAGGTTGGCCTCCACCATCTCGTCGTACAGGTCGCGCCCCTCGCGGCTGCGCTCCCCCACGCCCACAAACACCGAGTTGGACCGCAGCCCCTGATACACGTTGTGGATCAGCTCTTTGATCAGCACCGTTTTTCCTACCCCGGCGCCCCCCAGAAGGCCCATCTTGAACCCCTTCCGGATGGGGGCGAAGAAATCCAGCACCTTGATGCCCGTCCACAGGATGTCCCCGTCGATGACAATTTCATCCATGGCCAGCGACCGGTCGTAGATATTGCGCACCGGCACCTCCGGCGGCAGGCGGGTCCCGTCGATGGTCTGTCCGTAGGAGTTGAACACATGGCCCAGAATGGCGTCGTCATAGGCCACCTGGATGCCGTTTTCCGCCATATACACATCCATGCCCCGCCGCAGTCCGTTGGCCATCCCGAAGCAGATCGCGCTGGCCACCGACCCGTTGATCTCCGCCACCTCAAACCACACGGGCTCCCCGTTTCTGCCCCAGGTGTATACCAGGTCCCGGATGCCTACCTCGCTGCGCTCCATGAAGATGTCCACCTTCAGGCTGGACACCGATATGATCCTGCCCAGGCGGACCCCCTGAGCGGGTTCTGTGGCCAAGTTATCCGTTGCTATCTGATTTCTTTCCATTCCGTGTCCCTCGTTCCCTGTTTTCTCGTTTCACCGGCCGCCCCCGGGCTTCGGCCCGGCAAGCCTGACCCGCCCCTCAGACCCCGCCCAGCGACTTCTGCTTCACATAGCTGTCGATGGTCTTCTGGAACGCCTGCTGGTTCTTCTCCTTCCGCGCCTGGCGCAGGGCCTCCTCGTCCAGCTCATCCAGTTTTTTCAGCGACTCCATCGTCGCGTTCTGACGCATGATGTTCTCCGCCGCGAAGGCGCTGGCTGCGGCGATCTGGAGCTCGTAGACCAGGCAGGACACCGTCATGTCGTTGAGCAACCCCTCCACGTCTCCCTCGATCACAAAGTCGTCCCACTGGTTCTCCATCTCCTCCGGCTGGGCCTCCAGCGGGTAGATCCGGCGGGTCACCTGCTTGATGGAGCTCATGTTGTAGTAGTGGTTGTATACCAGCTCCACCGCAGACCAGCACCGCTCCTTCACCGCGCGCTCCAGGTATTGATACACGCCCTCCGGATCGGCCTCATACTCCTCCCGGGTCAGAAACAGGCTCACCTGGCTGGAGGTGCGCAGCTTCTTGCCCACCACCACCTTCTCTCCGCTCCGGTCCTGATTCAGCGCGGAGGTCACCGACGCGTTCACCCCGCCGCAGAATCCCAGGTCGGACCCCAGGTAGATGCGCAGCGGGGGCAGACCGGGGTCGGGCAGCCGGATGCGCTTATCCGCCCGCAGGTTCCGGTTGTTCAGCACAATCCGCATCATCGCCGCCAGCTCTTCCTCCATCGCCGCCAGCTTCTCCGCCCGTCTCCGTGACGCATCCACCCGCAGCAGCGCGTGGAAGTTCATCACCTTGACCACCGCTTTTACATTCATACGACCTCTTCCTCGTCCAGTTTGGCCACCATATCCAGCATGGCCCGGCTGGTCCGCACCGCAAACTTGTGCTGCTTGAGCATCTCCAGGATCCGGGCGCCCCGCCGCATACGCCGCCGCATGGCTTCGCCCATCTCGTCCGCGTTGGCCAGCTCGAACACCTCTCTCTGCTCCAGATAGCTGAGCAGCTCCCGCCGGATGGGCGGGCCGGCCTTCTTCATCGCCGCCTCCTGCACCGCCCCGCCCAGCCGGGACACCGACAGTCCGTAGTTGATGGCCGGCTTCTGCCCCTTCTCGAAGTTCTTCGCCGACAGCACGATCTGCCCGTCGGTGATGGAGATGATATTGGTGGAGATAAAGTCCGTGATATCCCCGCCCTTGGTCTCGCAGATGGGCAGGATGGTGATGGAGCCGCCGTTCTTGTGCTGGCACCCTATCTCCAGCATCCGGGAGTGGGCGTAAAAGATATCGGGCGGATAGGCGTCGCGTCCCGGCGTCTTCCCCATCAGCAGTGCGATCTCACGGCACACGTCCGCGTGCCGCTTCAGATCGTCGATCACCACCAGCGCGTCTCCGCCCCTGTCCAGGAAGGTCCGGGCAATGGACAGGGCCACATAGGGCGTGGACCGAAGCACCGGCGCGCAGTCGTCGTTGAAGGCCGCCAGGATCATGGTGTACTCCATCGCGCCCCGCCGCAGCAGCTGGTTGTAGATATCCTTGACCTCTTTTTTCGTCTTTCCGATGGCCACATAGATGCACACCACCCCCTGGCCCGCCTGGTTGGTGATGGTGTCCAGAGCGATCTGGGTCTTGCCCGTCTTGGCGTCCCCGATGATCAGCTGGCGCTGTCCCCGGCCGATGGGGTAGATCAGGTCGATCCCCGTCACCCCCGTCAGCAGCGGCCGGTTTACCGACGTGCGGTCCATAATGGGGATGGGCGGGTTCTCCACCGCCACCTCCCACAGGCCGTCCAGCTTTCTGCCCGCCAGCCGGTCCACGCCGAACATATCCACCACATGGCCCAGCGAGTCTTCCGAGTACACGCCGTGGAACTCCTGTCCCGTAGCCACCACCCGGTCGCCCACCCGGATCTTCTCCTCCACGTGGGTCAGCGCGATCAGCACACTGTCCCGGCGGATGGCGTCCACGTACCCCTCTCCGCTCCGGCCCACCTGCACCCGCTCAAAATAGGCCACGTTTTCCAGCCCGGTCGCCTCCACGATATATTCCCGGACCAGGCGCACCTGTCCTGTGGCGTAGGTGTTTCTTCCCGCCTTGATGTCCTCCACCTTCCGCTCCAGGATGCCGCTGATCGTCTCCTTCATTCGCCCATCTCCCTCATCTTCACACAATAGTCATAGAGCATATTGTTTACCTCCACCTGGAAGCCCTCGCAGATTTCCTCATCCACGATTACCTGCACCTGCCCGAAATAGTCCCCGGGCGCCGCCGTGGGCGCCACCCGCAGGCAGACCGGACCCGGCTCCTCCGCCGCCCGGGACTGCAGATAGTCGTAGAACCCGATGCTGTCGAACTGGGGCTGAAGGGCGGCATAGTCCGCCAGCAGCTCCAGCTCCTCCGGAGCGAGCACCTGCTTCAGCAGCTCCAGCTGCTCCTCCCGGGGCAGTGTGGACAGCCGGTATACGGTTTCATACTCCAGCTTCTCCAGCAGGCAGCCCGCCGGGCCCGCCTGACGCGCTCCCCTGCCGGCAAAGGAGGGCAGTACGTCCTCCGGCGCCAGGTCAAAGTTCTCCCGGATCCTGCGGTACAGCGTTCCTCCCCCCGCATCCCGGTACTCTGTCCCGCTGATTCGCTCCACGGCCCTCAGAAAGGCCATGGGATCTCCTTCCGCGGGCGCCTCCGCGGGGACAGGCGTCTCCGTCTGTCCCGCCTGCTTCAGCTGCTCCAGCTCCGCCTTCGCCCGCTCCAGCTCTTCGTCCAGCTCCTTCAGCCGGTGGCTGCGGTCCTCCAAAAGGCCGTCGTAGGTGGACAGCAGCGACACGCTCCTGTCCCGCACGCTCTGGCCCACCACGCGCGTCGTCCATACTACACACAGGGTCACAAACCCAATCAGTATGCCGATCACCACCGCCACTCCCAGACAGATCATAATCATAGTAATCAGTCCTTTTGTCTTACAGCGTGAGAATCGGGTTGAAGTACAGCAGGAGGAATACAAAGGCAAACAGAAGCAGCAGCAGAACCGCGATCACCAGCGCCACAATCAGCACCGCATGGATTACATCGTTTTTCGTCTCCGGATTTCGCCCCACCGCCTCCGCGATGCGGGCGCCCATTAGTCCCAACCCGATGCCGATCCCCAAAAAGGCCAGACCCAGCATCCATCCAATTGCACTGATCACTGACGCGTATAACGTCTCCATAACTTTTCGCTCCTTCTTTCCTTATCGTTGGTCCCGCTCCGCAGGACCCGGGCTCTCCTCATTCCCCGGCCGTTTCCCCGCCGGCGTCTCCCACCACCGGCGGCTCTATGGTTTCCGGTGTCCGGTCCTCGCTCTGCCCGCTTCCGCCGCCAGGGGCCGGGTCAGGGGTTGACGGCGCGGCGGAATTGCCGGGCGCCGCACCGCCGGGGGCAGAGCCGCTTCCCTTCCCGCCGCCCGCCCCGCTGGTCTTGTCGGGGTCGTAAAAGGGGTTGGAGATGCGGGCCGTCTTGATTGTACGGCTGTTTTCATCCACCAGCTCGGCAATCAGGGTCTGTCCCAGCGAGGCGGTCCCGCTCTCAATGGAGAAGGTAGTCACAAACTGAGAATTCACCGCCTGCCTGATATCGCTGTCACTCAGCTGAAGGACTTGTCCGCCCAGTTTGATGGCACTCTCGGGCCCGCAGACGTTCACATCCTCCAGGCTGAGGGTCACCCGCACCGAGCCGGCGGTCACCTGACTGATGGTAAGGCTGTTCTGCTGGGTGATGGTGCGCACCCGGTAGTAGTCGTCCAGCGTACGGATCAGTTCCTCGCCGTCCCCCTCTGGATCGGTTGCCATGTGGGCCATGACCACATAATACTGGGTGCCCGCCTTCAGGTTATTGAAGGTATAGCTGTTCTCATAGGTGGTAACGCTGGTCCGGCGGTCGGAGTGGTTCTCATTAAAGTCGGCCCAGTACTCCTCCACCGCCTCACTCACCAGGTCGCTGTCGTCCTCGCCGTACATCTGGCGGATGGTGAGCCCCCTTCCGCCGTTGGCCTTCTCCAGGTCGGCCGCGTCATGGACCTCCAGGTACACCATACCTAACTCACCGAAGGGATCGACAAAATAGTAACCCACGGTGAGGCTGGTGCTGGTGTCGGAGCGCACGGACTTGAGCAGGACCACCTTCACGGTGTCCTTCTCCTCACCAACGCCGCCAGCGCCGCCGCTGCCGCCGTCGCCGCCTTTCCCGCCGACGCCGCCTGCGCCGCCCGCACCGCCAGTACCGCCAGTGCCGCCAGCGCCGCCGTTGCCCCCGTTGCCGCCTATGCCGCCGTCGCCGCCTGTTCCGCCGGTACCGCCATTTCCGCCGATGCCGCCGTCACCGCCCAGGCCGCCGTCGCCGCCCAGGCCGCCGTCGCCGCCGGTACCGCCCTGGCCACCCGCACCGCCGTTGCCGCCCGCGCCGCCCCGGATGGTCAGGTTGATCTCATCCGGAGTCTGAGGGTCGTCGATCGCCTTGTAGACGCCGGAGTCGTAAGTATTGGTACTGCCGATCAGCCGGCCCAGGTCCAGGATCTGCCCGTTGACCTCCAGCGTCTCGCCGGCGATATTGAAGGTGAGCGACCCCGCCCGGATGGTGGTGGGCTGGGTTGTCTTCAGGCTCATGGTGCTGGAGCACAGCCGCGCGTTGCCCACCACATCCATTACAATGTAAAGGTAGTCAGAGGCCTGGAAGGTCCCCTTGCTGTCTGTAATGGTGGTGTAGGCGATGGCGTACCGCCGGTCGGCCAGCTTGAACAGGGCCGGCTCAGACAGGGCGGTGTACTCCATATCGTCCGTAACCGATTCCACGCTCCCGTCCGCGTTTACCCGGTAACCTCCGCCAAAGACCCGCACTCCGGTCCCGGTGAAGGCCATGGTGTGGGCGCCCAGCGGCAGCCCTGAACCCTGCAGGGAGAGATAATACTGCTCGGTGCTGTCCTTAGTCACCAGCGCGGTCTCGGTGAGCTCAACAGGGGTATAGGTCCCGTCATAGACCACCGAGCCGATGGGCAGCTCCACCCCCAGACTGAGCCCGGCGGCGGTGCCCCGGGCCATAAACGCTATGGCCCCGAAAATGATCAGAAGCACCGCCGCGACAAGGCCGATTGCGATCCGGTTGCTGCGGTTGATCTTCCGTGTGGACTTGATAGGCGACGCAATCGCCATATCTTCTCCTCCTCTCTTAGCCGACAAACATGAAGCTCAGCTGTTTATAGTAGGTCGGGTCGCTGGCATGTCTGTACAGCCTGATGATCACCTCATAGGAGCCGTTCAGGGGCACGTCATGGGGGATCTCGTAGGTGTATACATTGTAGCCGGCCATATCCGTCGTGATCTTGAAGGGACAGTCTCCCGTCTTGGTCTTCTCGTTATACGACACGATGGTCTGACTGCCGCCGGAACCGGCATAGCCCTCGATCTGCCACTCCACCGCCTCAAAGGCCTGGATTCCGTTGGGATATGTCGCTGTATCCTCGCTGTTGACCACTATGCCGAAGCTCTCCGACAGGGTGAGCAGCAGCCTGTTGGCCCGGCGGGAGAGGGCGGCCTTCTGTTCGTTCACATACACGCCGTCGTCCTCGGTGAGCTGCAGCCCCTTCTGGGCCAGCCGGAACCGCAGGCCTATATCCCACAGGGCGCTGTCGCTCGTCTTGGGGAAGCCCAGCTTCTCCTCCGTGGCGTTCTCCGCCCAGAACTGCCGCAGGAACTTCGCAAACTCCGCTCCGGCGCTCTCCATCGTAGCGCTCTCCACACTGCCGAAGAAATACTTGTAGTCCTGTCCGGCGGTCCCGCCCGACGGGATGCGGACCAGCTCGCTGAGGCCGTCGTGGTCCTTGTCTACCACGGCGTAGACGTTGATGCTGTATGTGTGTTTGGCCTTGTTGTCCAGCTCGAAGCCCTGCTGGGTAATGGTTCTGTCACTCTGGTCGCCGCCCTTCAGGATAAAGTCCTGTTTGGGCACCGAGGCGTCAAACACCTGGCCGTCATAAATCGTCTGGATCCAGTTTCCGTTTTCATCGGTGAAGCGCACCGCGTACAGGCCGACGCCCTGTGCCACCTTGTCGTGACCCATGATGGAGTAGCCCACGTCGTTAATGGACACCGTGAAGGTGATGGAGTCCTTACTGGCGGCGCCGATATAGATCAGGGCGCCGTAATTGGTCACTGGCGGGAGCCTGACCTCAAATATCTGAGTGCCCGCTTCAATTCCCCCCGCCTCGGTGGCCGTCAGCTTCAGATAGTAGGTCCTGCCGGGCTGCAGCTTGTCTTTCCGCAGCGCAGAGGGCATCATCTGAATGGTGGCCTGGTTGTTGCTGCCCGTAAATCCCGTCGCCTTGGCGTTGAGCATCCCGTTGTCCCGCATCTGCTGGTCAGTGTAGATAATGTCGGTCGCATCACAGAGATTAGAGCTGTGCAGCGAGTACTCCATATTCACGCCGGAGGTCCGGGAGAGATTGAAGCGCAGATTCAGGGTCTTGTTGAAATAGCCGGTGTTGTTGTAGACCAGACCGTCCTCCGAGGTGATGGTCAGACCGGAGGCGGTCTGGAAGGGATAGACGGCCTTCTCCGCAGTCGTCTGGTCCACCAGGACCAGATTCTCCCCCTCCTTGTCCTTCATGTAGAAGACCACATAGTAGGTCCGGCCCTTTTCGAGAACAGGCACACCGTTCTCCATGGGGCAGATCACGCCGGTCTTGTTGACCCCGTCCTCCGCCTTATCCGCTATCGGCTTGCCCTTCTGGGCGGGATTATCACTCTTGTTCAGGCGGAGGGTGATCTCGGAATCCGGGATAAATTTCTTCCGGTTCTCCTCGGTGGGAGTGGAGGCAAAGTTCTTGGCGTCCAGTTCCTTCTCAAAGAGCAACGCGTGGACCACATATTCATCAGAGGATACAGTTCCATCTGGGAGTGTAAAGCTCTCCGTGCCCGCCTGCTCCTGGCTGATGATGGTAAAGTTGAAAACATCCACCTGGTTGCCGCCTGCCAGGAATTCGCCCTTCTGGATGGTGGGGGTGATATGCGTCAGGTCGCACTTATTTTTGCCTTCGACAAACTCAAGCTCATAACCGCCTACGCCCTTGGGCACTATACAGTTGCTCATCTGCTCCAGATTGGTGCTGTTGCTCTGGGCCACGCCCTGCTGGATGGGGTAGATATACCGGGACAGGCTCCAGGCCTCGCTGATCCCTCTGATCGACAGGAGAGCGGTGTGGTCGTTCTCAGCATTGCTCTGGATCATCCCGCGGATGGTGTCCGCGGTCATGGCGGGGTTCCCGGTCTGATAGGCCATAGCGCCATAGGTGCCGCTGGTGCCGCTGCCGCTGGCCAGATAGCTGCCCAGACGGTAGGTGTCGTCCTGCTGGGTGATATACTGCATGGCGAAGTTGGCACCATCGCCCTCGATCAGCTTCCAGCCCTGCACTCCGGTGTCGTAGTAGACCGCGGCCTCCGCCATGAAGGTTTTGCCCACATAGTCCACGCCCAGGGTGCCGGTGGCCAGCCGGGCATAGTAGCCCTTGTCCATCTGGTAGCGCATGGGCAGGTAGATGGTCTTGGCGTGGTCGTCCTCGCCCATCGTCGCCGTGACAATCTTTACGTCCAGCTTCATGGCGTAGGCCCGGCGGCCCAGGTCCGTGGTAATGCCCTCGCTGCCCTCGGTCCTCAGGGTAAAGTCGATGTAGTTTTCGTCAAGGTGGGGGTCCAGGTTCACATATACATGTGTGTTCTGCGCCTTCAACTGCTCGAACCGGCTCCCATAGGCCCGGTCCACCGGGATGTGGCAGAGGTAGAACTCCTCCTCCCGGCCGCCGTCCTCATTGGCCTCTCCGATGCCCAGCTCAGTGAGGACAGTGTTATAGTCGTACTTGTACAGGCTGACGTCCACTCTGGGCTCCACCACGTTGCTGCCGCCGGACGAGGCTCCATACGTGATGGTATATTTGTACCAGTCCTCCGCCTTCACGTTGGTAGTCTGTACTTTGCGTGCGGCGTCGAACAGGGGGGCCGAAATCACCGTCTCCCCCTGGGTATACTTGATCTGCGTGGCCGTCGATCCTGTTGAACCAGTCTCCACAATGGTATGGTCCGGGTCCCGCCAGGTATAGTGGATCTCCAGGGTGCCCTCCGTAGTGCCATAGTTCTCCTGCCACACGGAAGTTGGGGTATCATACACATAGGTGTGGAATTCAGGGGCCAGGCGGGGAGCCTCCTGCATACCGGAGTTCAGGATATAGGCCACCCCCTTGCCCAGGGTCACGCCGTTCTCCTTGCCGCAGCCATAGGTGTTCTTATAGCTCTCATAGGTGGAGCTGGGGCTGTAGGGGTAGGTCTGGGAGGAGCCGGCGGCGTCCAGGCTCCACTCCACGGTGTAGGCAAAGACATAGCGGAAGCCGCGGTCCATACCCACCAGGTGGCCCGAGCTGACGTCCATATCGCCGGTGTAGTAGCAGCTGTAGCCATTGTAGTAGTTGTTGCTCTCATTCACCGGCCTCTGCCCGCCTCCGCCGAACAGGACCGCCACCTTGGGGGCCTCGTTGCTGCCCACCGGGAAGTCTATGGTGATGGGCTCGATCGCAGTGACTGTCTTCTCCCCGTTAAGGGCCAGCCGCACCGGGTCCTGCCCGCCCTTCAACGCGTTATAGTAGTTGTTGTACTCAAAGGCGTAGTAGGTCACATTCAGGCCCAGGCGCTGGGAGTTGTCATAGGTGGATTCCAGCCGGTAGCCCACGATCACGTCGTCGGGGAGTTCTTCGTTCTGCGCGCCGCCATAGCTGCCCGCATCCACGTTGTAGATGGGGATGGCCTTCACGCCCTGAGTGGGGTCGGTGAGCAGGTCGGGCGGAGTCGCTGCGCCGGTGACCACCTCGGTCTTGGTGCTGACGCTGACCTCGAAGGTATTGAGGTAGCTTATGCTGGTCATGCCGTAGGTCTGGTCGGTGACCACATCCACCTCCAGGGTATAGGCTGTGCCGGCGTCCAGCGCCAGGGTGAAGTCCTTCTCGGTGATCAGCACGCCCTGGTCATAGAGGTCCTCCACCTTTTTCTCTGTGTTGTTGTTCAACGTAATGGAGGACAGCGGGGTACGGCTGGGGCCGGTGCCGCGGGAGATTTTCAGGGTCACCTGGCCCTGCTGGAGCTGACTGATGGCCCAGGCCTCCCGCTTCTCGGCCAGATTGGGGTCCAGGGTAGGCTCCGGCTGAAGCTGCAGTTTCAGGTTGCAGCTGACCGAGGTGTCCGCTCCCCCGCCGGAGAGTGTGGTCTGCTCCCAGACCGCGTTCAGGGTATAGGTGTTCTTGGTGGCAAAGCTGACGGTGCCCAGAGCCCGGCGGACAGGGCCGTTGCCGTCGTTCAGGTCGATATAGCCGGTGACCAGAATGGTGTAGTTGGTATTCTTATAGAGGTTCTGCAGGTCCAGGTCCACCGTGGCCCGGTTGGTGGTGTCATCCTTCTGCAGGGTAGCGGTAAAGATCGGCTGTCCGCCGTCCGGCGGATCGGTCTCTGTTACGGCAGTGCCTATGGTGCCGATCTGGATCCTTCTGTTATAGACCTGGTCGGCGTATACCTCCAGCGTCAGCATCTCGTAGGGACTTACCTTCAGGGCGGAGCTCTTCTGGGTCAGGTCGATGTGGAGCTTGCCCTTCATGTAGTTATAGTCGCTGCCGTACTGGTCCACTTCCAGAGTCAGCCGGGGCAGGGTATCGCCGGTGGACTTGATGGGATCGCTCATTCCCAGGTCGTAGGAGACATTCTTCTCATTGTCGTTGAATTCCAGGTCCACCTTGAATTTGTAGTCCACGCCGGAGGGCAGGAAGAAGTTCACCGGCCCGGTCTCGTTGGGCAGGGCGGTCTTTTTCGCCCCGGGGACTTCCACCCAGTTTCCATTCTCGTCCTGCTGCATGGCGGTATAGACATACCGGACCGCGCCCCCGTCCACATCGGTAACGGGGGGCCGGTAGATCTCAAAGGCGCCGGTGACACGATTGAAATTCGCCGACGGCCGGGGCTTATTGTTCTCCTGCCCCGGCTCCCACCAGGTGGGCGCCCGGCGCAGCGTAGTTATCTCCAGGGCCTGGTTGGTGAGCGCGCTCATCACGCTGTCAGCAGTGCCGGTGGTGACAAACACCCGGGCCACATATTTTTCGTCCGGTGAAAGGCCGGTGGCGCCGCTCACGATGTCGCCGAAGGTCAGGCTCTGCTCAAAGCCAAGGTCCCCGCCCATCGGGAAGGTCTGGCTCTTCACGCCGTCAAAATAGGTGATCGTCTTGTTCTGATAGTTCAGGGTATACTTTGCTACGCACGCGTCCGAGGCCGCCGTGACCTTGCTGTTCTGCTCCGGAGTCAGCAGCAGAATCTCCGCGGTCTTTATGGATTCCTGATAGGCATTGGCTACCCTTGCGTTGATGGTAAGGGTGGAGGTGGTGGCGGAGTCGTAGTCCAGGTAGAGTCCCGTAGAATCGGTATAGAAGAACCGGCTGATGAACTCTCTGGAGTAGATCATGTCCGACATTTTGTAGTAGGCCACCACAGAGATGCGATAATTGGTATCGGGGGTAAGCACGTCGGTGCTGCGGGTACCCTCGGGGTCCTTCAGCGTCATAAAGCAGGTGTCTCCGCCATGCTCAAAAGAACCCGGTGTAAAATCTTTCGCGCCGTTGGGGTTGTATGTATTGTCTGTAACCTCGTAGCAGGCCACCGTCTCGCCGGTATCCACATTATAAATGGTAACGGTGGGGTTGTAGCTCTCGGAATTGTTCTGGACATCCAGATCCAGAAGCCCGCTCTCGTCTTCAACGTGGATGGTGCCCTTCAGGCCGGTGGCGGAGACCTGCCAGTCCGTAAAGGTCATCACCGGCAGCGCCACGTTGGTGGAGGTCTGGAGGGTGGCGTCGTTGCCCTTGTTGCCGGTATAGCCGTCGGTGCCGCCGGTGCCGTTCTTGCCGCCGGCGCCCGCGGCGCCCTCCCGGCCGTTGGCGCCGGTCTGGCCGGCGGCGCCCTGCTGGCCGGCGGTGCCCTGCTGGCCGTCCTCGCCGGGAATGCCCTGTTCACCGTCGGCGCCCTTTTCGCCATCAATGCCCTTCTCTCCGGCCACGCCCTGTTCGCCGTTCTCACCGGCGTCTCCGTCGGCGCCGTCCTCGCCGTCAACGGTATCAATGTTCAGCTCGGGCACGATCTGCCGCCGGGTCTCGCTCTCCGTAAGGACGATGCTGTCGTCGGCGCTCACCGAGAGCTTGGCCAGGGACAGCTTATTGGTCCCGTTATCCACGATCTGGCTGATGGGATAGACCTTGATCCCGGCCTGGGTCTGGATGTAACACTCCGGCGAGATGGTGGTCCACAGGTTCTCCGCCGTGAGCAGCTGAACGATGCCGTCCGGAGTGATGGTCACCTGCACATACTCGCCCGCGGGGCGATCATCCCCGTCGGCAAAGTGGATCGTCAGTTCCGGAGAGCGGACAATATATTTTTCCTCAGACAGCTTCCAGAGGTTTTCTCCGAAATTGACCGTGCCTGAGTTGGTTTCAGCCGTATAAATCCCTCCGGAGCTGGCGATGGGCAGCTTCGAGGTAATAAAGTAATTGTTGATAAAATTCTCGGACAGGTCGTTAAAGTCCAGGAGAACGCTGTCGCACAGAGCCATGATGCTGCCATCACTCAAATGGGCAAAGCTCTCTCTGCGCACGACAGCACGCTCCCCGTCGGAGTCGCGGAAGATCACCTGCCCCGCTCTGGAGATCTGGTAGGACTCCTGGCCCTGGAAGCCCAGCTGTTTCACTTCGCCTCCGTCTCCCCGGAGCACATATCCGTCCATGGGGAAAGTCGGCCGGGAACTGACCGACTTCCAAATTCCGAAGGCGGTAAACCCGACCAGTGCAGTCAAGCACAGCGCCAGCGTCGGTACGACAACTTTCTTGACCATTTCTGCATCTCTCCTGTTCCTAAATAGTTTTAAACGCCCAGACGCCGCCATCCCGCCGCCTGGAGCCGAAAATCCTGCGCCCTGCCATAGCCGCGCTCCCGTACTGACCCCCCTTGCTGTTTTGCTGAATACAAAACAGCAAGGGCGATCGCCCTTGAGCGCCGGCCATTCCAAATATATATATCAATGTTCCTGCATGATACCATTTTGCTGTCTAAAATATATCATACGGTTTTTTTGATGTCAATGTGCAATCTTAATAATTCAGTCCTCCAGCCGTCATACATAGTAGAATCACTTTGAAATCAGTATGCGAGTCCTGCCTTGACGTTTAAAAAAGCCCGCCCTGCCGCACGAAATCGCTCTAAGGTCCCGGATACCCGCTTGCTTTAAAATCGTTTTTCGCTTATACCAAACTCCTGCGGCTTGATAAACCACATTGTTTTTCCGTTTCACTTTTTTCATCAATACTGTGTTCCGCTTCCATCCCAGCCATGAAAATCAATACCTTCGATACCCTCTCAGCAGGCATCTCTGTAATCTTTCGGATCGCCGTTTTCTTGTCAAATGTCATCATGCCTCTGTCTCCTTTCTCTCGTTGAATGGTTCAAGTATAAATCAACTAGTTCATGTTGTCAATATATTTTTCTTGACTTGTTCAAGTTTTTTTGATATTGTATATTTCATAGGAGGTACGCTATGAATCAATGTGATCGGATAAGGCAAATATTGAAAGAAAACAAATTAAAGCAAAAACAGTTTGCTTCTGCTATTGGCGTAACCGAGAGTTATATATCCAAACTCCTTAAAGACCCGGACATTCGGTTATCTCAATCTCTCGCAGTTCTGATCGAAGAGAAATATGGATATACTGCCGAGTGGGTCCTTAATGGAACCGAACCCAAGCTAAAGCAGATCAGCAAAGACAAATCGTTGTCAGAAATTCATCAAAAGGCGCTGGCCCAGCTGGAGAAAATGAACGATGAGCAGGTCAAAGCTGTTTTAGCTTTTATCAACTCTTTGGACGAATTGGAAAAGTCGTTCCACCCCGCCCCACATAATTCCGAAAAATGATGCAGGTACATCTTCGTACCTGCATCATTTTTACATCAACAGTGAATGTAAGACATTTTTCCACCCGCTAATTTCCAGACATCCCCAAAGCAGGCATCAGTATCATGCGGAGAATATTGTGCATACTATCTTTTGCCAGACAGACATATCCACAACAGAAAAAAGGAGTTTTTGATATGAAAGCAACTGG